>OLQM01000347.1_pt1 | contig 53358 bp, 57 predicted proteins | sample 1673161 | NCBI WGS metagenome assembly OLQM01 (sample SAMEA3136761, study PRJEB25190) | human gut metagenome | reverse complement strand
TGAACAGAATGATTTGCGTAGATTCGAATGGCCAAGCTATTGAAATTTCGGTAGCAGACCAGATGTGGCTGGATGATGCCTATTTTAAGGGAAAGCAGATGCATCTTGAAGCGGATGCCCCGCGCGTTGCACTGGCTTATCGTGTATCGACAAAAGGGCAGGTAGACCACGATGATATTCCGATGCAGAAAATAGACTGCCGCAAGTTTGCACAAAAGCAAGGCTGGAGAGTCGTAAAAGAAGTTGCTGAAAAGGGCGTCTCTGGTTCTAAGGTGTCGGCATCAAAACGCGATGCCATCCAGCAATTGAAAGAAGAAGCCGCCAACGGCGAATTTGACATTCTGCTGGTCTATATGTTTGACCGTCTCGGACGAATCGAAAGCGAAACTCCCTTTGTGCTGGAATGGTTCGTCCAGCATGGAATTCAAATGTGGAGTACCCACGAAGGTCAGCAGAAAATCGAGACACACGGCGATAAACTAATGAACTACATCCGCTTTTGGCAGGCGGCAGGGGAGTCGGAGAAAACATCCATCCGAACCCGCGATAGAATCCGACAAATCGTGTCCAGCGGCCACTACACAGGTGGTTTCGTATGCTATGGTTACAAGTTAGAAGACCAAGGCAGACGAAACAAGCGTGATAAGCCGGTCATGGATCTGGTCATCAATGAGGAAGAAGCTACATGGGTTCGAGAGCTCTTTTATAAGGTTATCCAAGAAGGCGCCAGCGGATATGCTCTGGCTGAAATGTTAAATAACCGAGGGTTGCGTACCCGTGCCGGAGCAAAGTTCCAGTCGAGCAACATAATCCGAATTATCCGCCACGAGGGGTATACAGGCTACATAATTACGAAAAATGCTCGCTCTGAGTATATTAAAGAATTGCAAATCATCGACAGGGAAACATTCGATAAGGCAAATGACATAATAAACCGCAGAAAAGCCAAATCGGAGCAAGAACGAAAAATCGCCCATACCAGTCAGAATCCAACGCTGCTGGCGGGCATCGTCTACTGCGCCCACTGCGGAGCGAAGATGTCTGGCTTTATGCACACAGACCGCTATAAGCTGGCGGACGGCAACATCCGCGAAAAAGTACAACCAAAGTACAATTGCTTCCAGCGGGGACAGAAGAATAAAGGGGGGAGAGATTGCGATGGACAGGCATTATATCTTGCGGAGAGGGTAGATGCTATCGTTCTGCAGGCAGTATCAAAGATATTTGAGCAGATTAGAGATACACCGTACTCAAGGATGGCAGAAAACCGAATAAGGCAGGAATCAAATCTACAAAAATCTAAACGTGCTTCGGTAGAAAAGAAAATTAAAACTGCACAGCATGCTTTGGAACGCTTTGAGGGTGAAATTCTAAAGTGTCTTGATGGAACAAGCAATTTTACCGAGGACATGATTGCCAAGCAAATTCGTCGATACCAGCAAGAACTGGACGATGCCAAGGCAGAGTACGCGGAACTTCAAAATGCACGATTAAACGAAGCGGCTGAGATACGGAAACTGCGTACCTATTACGACGATTTCAGAGGTTGGGCAGAAGAATTTGATACCGCCCCGCTGGAAATGAAACGGATGATACTGAGTCATCTGATTGATAGGGTAGAGGTGGGCAGAAAATACAAAGTTACAATAAAGCTGAACATGGAATATCAGCAGCTTTTAGATAATACAGTAGAAGCAATTTGTGAGGAAGGACTTGAAACACAAAGAAAATAGCAGTGGAGGCTGAGCGGCATCCACTGCTATTTCCTTTGATGTGAAAGTTAACGGTTGTTTGATTTTCGAATGGGCAACAGCCTGATTGGAGAAGGTTTAGAAGAGACTGCTCATTATGAATGGTACGGACAATGCCAGTTTTGATTTGAAATAATGGCTGGGTTTAATTAGGAGACACAGAGTAATATTCTTCTAAGAAGTTGGAATGAAGCTTGTGGCTAATTAACCATGAAGATACAGTTTCTGGAGTTAATCCAGCTATGTCGTAATCTTTGAACTCTAGGGAGAATGCTTCAATATTGCTTTTTAGTACCCTTTTTTGCTTTAAGAGAACCCAAAAGTAAACCACGACTAATTCGTTAAAGAATTTCATACTTGAGCTTTCTCAAATTGAAAGCTGGCATAGTCCCCTCCAAAACATCAACAACCTCTTGACGAGTGTGTCCGTTTTCAATTGACCCAGGTTCATAAGTGATTTGATAGGTCGCTTTATCCATATGACAAAATATTACTTGCTCAGCGTCACAAGCAACAGCTATGTTAGGATTGTGAGTAACAATAATGACTTGACGTTTCTTCTTTGCGGCACAGATACAAGGAACTAGTTTCCCATATACAGATTGATTGTCTAGATTGTCTTCAGGCTGATCGACAATGATTGGCATATTGCTTTGGCTAAGAGCCATGTAAAAAATAAGCAAAACGATGCCTCTTTCACCAGGAGACAATTCCACTAAATCTCGTCCGCCCAATTTTAAGCTAAAAGAAACGTTTATATACTGTAGACTGTATAGAATTTCGTAAAGGCTAGTCTTATCATCAACTTTTTTCTCCAGCATATCATAGTCATTACCAACGATTGAATCCATGATCTCCTTAGTAAACGCGAAAACACTATCAATATTGCTAAAATCGGTAGCTTTGATTATACTTTCCATTTGCATCTGCGCTTCGTTTTTTCCTTTAAATCTGCCACTATAGCGCTGGTTAATGTGACGGAGAAGTTTATCGGCTAGATTATGGTCTGATAGTTTGATTTCGGCATCAAATTCAATACCTTTGTCCAACCCATTAAGCAGTGCGTGGATTTCTTTAGCTACAGGGTTATAGATACCTTGATAAATTTTGACGAGACTCTCTTTAAGCAAAAAAAGATGTTTGACAATTTCTACTCTTTGATGGCAGGCAGAGTCATAGTCGCTTTGCAACTGTTTGTTCAAATATTCCAGTTCGGAATTATAATAGTTTAATCCTACTTGATCATTTCCGCCTAGAATTTTTACCCTTTCAGTTTTCCAATCTTCAAGATCATGAAGATATTTTTGATAATTTTGTTCTTCAATAGTAGCGGTGCGTATTAAATCACTCTTTTTACGCTCTGACTGGAAAAGCCGATCTGTTAAAGAGTCTGTTTTGTGTAAATCTGGGCTGCCGATAATCTCGTTGAGCTTTGCTTTTTCTACATTTAGTTGTGTGCAATGGGCAATAAGATTATCTATGGGGGTATTTAAGATTATTTCTTTTGGCCCGGTATAGTCTGGAACATAAGTCTCCCAGTAATTTTTCAGTGAAGCATTTATGTCAATTACTTTTTGATGCAAATTGTTTATCTTGGCGACTAAAGTTTGTACGTTATCTATTTCGATATTGATGTTACTGATTCTTTTTTTGGATTCAGCTATTTTCTCTTTTAAGCTACTGATTTCTAGGTTTATTTCAGATAGCCTTTCTTGATATTCATCATCGTCATCTTTTTTCTTGGGCTTTGGAACCTCCTTGGGTTTCTCGCTTTCATGCCGCTGCAGAATTTCCTCGGCCTTACTTTTCTCTTGCTCGATTTTTTCTTTATAAGCAGTAGTCTTTTTCTTTTCTAACAGGATAATCTGATCATTTATTTTTTTTAATGATTTAAGAGCGGCATCGAGTTCGATGGATACGGCGCTGGATTTTGAAGCAATAAGTTCTTCTAGTGTCGTGGAATTACCTCGTTCTGAAATATCAACATAAGAAAATATGACTTTATTTATTTCTTGCTGGAATTTATCACCTATATCGTTACAAACGTCTTCAATATATTTTTGTGGTAAGTATTGCGCGTCCTCAATTTCTGTTGAAGCAACTACCTTGTCTAATGGGGCACTTTCAGAATGTCCATCTTGCCACTGAATTGTTGCTTGATAGTCACTTGCGTAACATTTTGGCTTTTTTCTAAAACGCGAGGAATTTAGAAAGGATGCATTATCCATTGTGCTGCATTTGCATAACAGGCCAATGATATCAGATAGTGCACTCTTACCGCTTCCTTTATTACCGATGATTGCAACTAATCCGGGATTTAAAGGAATGCTAAAATCGAACCATGGAGCCTCTGCACTTCTTGGAGTCGATATAGGGACGACAGAAATGCTTTGAATTACGGATTTTGCATTTTTTGTCGTTCTGTTTAAAACTGGCGGAATATCCCCAATAAATATACGTTCTGCCGGTTGATATAAGCATTGTTTTAGCCCTTCAAATGTGCAATCTGCTTTTATCCATAAGTTGCTTTTGCACACATAATGTCTTGGATCGTGATTGTCTGAGCATATAATTAGCGGACGCTCACCGATGCTGGGAAATACATATTGATGATATGTTTCGATATCCCTTAACCGCCCAATTTCAAAAAAAGAAACGGACTTTGCAATTTCGTCCTTTACAGCATCCTTGTAGGGAACGGCATCTGTTACTTTGATTTCTTGGTCTATGCCATTTGCTTTATTTCCAGCATGAATTGATATTATAGCTGGGTGTTCTTTGACTTTTGCAAAGTCTATAATATCATTAAAATCCCAATATATTTTCTCATCTGAATCAGGAGACTTGGCTTTGCTGCGTCTCATAATCACATCGAAATCTTGTGACAAGTTGTCTAAATTGGATTTTTCTGAAAAAATAAGAATAAGATGTAGATTGTTACCACCTTTATCTGTACGGAGTTCAACACCAGGGAAAAATACTATTTCTGGGGCAAGACTGCGAAGGTGTTCAATTCTTTCTTTATCTATCCGGAAGTGGTCTGTAATGGCAACAGCAGCTACATGGTTATCACGAAGTGATTGACATAAAAGTTCATCGGCATTATTGTTTTTGTATCTATAGTCGTATGAGGAAGCGGTGTGTAGATGTAAGTCCCATTTTTTCCATTCTGAACCAATTGAAGCCATTTTGTGTTCCTCCTAGAAAGAAGTGAATCCGAGTGTTGAATATAGACCTAAATTTACGAGAAAGACAATTGCTATGGTTTTATTATACAGCTTATAAATATAAAATCAAATAGAAAGTAGATGACTTCACGATTTTATGTTTAAGCTGAAAGGCCAAATGGAGAAGTGTATCCATTTTTAGATGCTCGGTTTCTGGCGATGCTGGAACGGTGTGACCTTTTGCATTTTTACCTCTCCATAGCTCGCACCTTAAGTGGCTATGCGTAACACCATGAGTACGCGCAACTAAGGAGAGCAACTGACTCTTAATCAGTGGGTCCTGGGTTCGAGTCCCCGATGGTGCACCAAATACCGCAAATACAAACCCTGCCGCTTTGGTCTTTTTCCTTTGTGGTACGTTTGGAATTTGCGTCACCAGGGGTTCCCGCTGGTAGGTTTGCAGTCAAATGCAAAGCAGGGAACAAGCAAAGCCCCCGCAGGTACGCTTTGGCGCACTTGCGGGGGCTTTTTGTTAAATCTCGGTTGTTACCTCAACGGCGGCAATTTTTTCCGCCAGCTGCTTGAGGGGCGTGTCTTCGGTGTATTCGACTTCCAGGCCGTCGGCCAGTTTGTGCAAGGCTTCCAGCCCCATGGTTTCAAGCTGTGCCGCGTCCAGGTGCCCGGTTACGGTGTGCCCTTTGTTTGTGCCCGAAATTTCCGCCTGCATATTGATTGCCGTTTCGTCGGTCATGGTGTCCAGAAATTTAGCCACCTTTTCGCGCAGGCCAGCGGGCAGGGGAAGGCCACAAAGCAGCATATTCTTCATAATGCTGGTAGCTTCATAGAGTACATACACAACGCAGAAAAATTCTGCAAGGCCCAGGCTTTTAATGCCCATTGACGTAAGCACCGCCCTTGTATCGGCGTTTGCCCAGGCCAGCACGTCCACGCCCACCATATCGTCCACAAGGACAAGAAACAGCACGGACAGGACCATGGCAACCTTACGAATGCCGCCGTCAATGCCCACGCTGGAATTCCACTTCCGATATTTGACGGCGCGCAGGCAGCCCAGGGCAGTGTCCAGCACAACGCACCAAAGCACCAGGCGCACAAAAAGGTTGCCGGTCAGCGTGTGCAGGTAGTTAGAGAAAAGCATATCCATGGTTTAGCACTCCTTTACGGTTACGGGAAGGCCCAGGGCTTCGGCCTGCGCCTTAATGGTGTTTTTGTCGCCCGCGCTCATGGGGCCAGCCGTCACCATGTATTCGGTTGCTTTCGGCTGGGCGGCCTGGGCGGTTTTGGTGTAGCCGTTCAGTCCGTTCTTTTCCATAATGGCGGGATAGTCGCGGTAGCAGACGTCGCAGTCCAGGCTATTGCCGAAGCCTGCAATTCTCAGCGCGTTCTTGCTGGAATACTGCCACAAACCGTTCTGCACCGTGGCAGTGTCGGTTTTGGTGTAAGCAGCTTCCCACTTGTCGAAGTTGGCAAGGCCCGACAGATTGGTTTGGTTGATGAAGAAGTCACGGGAACAGTACACGGCGGCATAATAGCCGCCCGCTTCCAGGGTTTCCAGCGCAGCCTTAATAATGGCCGTGTTCTGCGCCTTGCCGCAGTTCAAGTTATATTTTTCGTACTCCACGTCGTAGTAAATGGGGTACGCGAATTTGTGGCCCGACAGCATTTTTACAACCTGCTGGGCGGTGATTCTTGCGGCGGCGGGACTGGTATCGTAACAGTAGAAGTAAACGCCCACGGGGACGCCGTACTTCTCGCAAGCGGCCAGGTTGTTAAGGAATTGGCCGTCCATGTACAAGCCGCCTTTGCCGTGCCGCGCAGAATATCCCACGCGAAGGATTGCAAAGCCGGGCGACGTTCCGCCGTTCACCCGGCGCAACTCCGAAGCGGTCTTGGCCCAGTCAATAGCGCCCTGGTGGTGCGAAACGTCGATGCCGTAAATTTTCATTTGTTCCACCTTCCTATTTGTCGGCGGCCTGCGTGAAGCGCTCATAACGCGCCAGCAGTGCCGTGTATTCGTCTTTTGTCTTGCTGTCCGCGTGAAGATCAAGCCGCCGCTGCTGCTTTGCTGCAAGGTCCATTGCGTCAATCAGCAGGGCCGCCGTTTCGTGCAGCCAGCTTTCAGCTTCCGGCGGTTTCATCTTTGGCGCGCGGGCCGCAGATTGCCAGCGCTTCGTCTTCGGTAATTTTGGGCGGGTCGCTTTCGGTGTACGCCCACACCTGGTCGGCGGTGATTTTGTGCAGCCGATACAGCAGCCGCGCGGTGGTATAGTATTTGCTCATGTGTGTTAGCCCTCCATGATTGCGACCATAAAATCTTCCATGACGGCCAGGCGTTCCTCGACAGTCGGGGCTTTCTCCTGGCCTTCCCATGCTTCGCCGTACTTCCACCAGCCGGAAAAATCCGCTGCAATGCTTTCCTGGGTTTCCTCTGCGGCGCGGGCGGCGGGAAGCATAAACATAACTTCGTCGGCCAGGTACGCGCTGCCAGGTTCCTGTTCCGGGTCGGTTTCGCCGGGCTGTGCAACGTCTGCCGCGTCCTTGATGTTGTCGTACAGCCGGACAACGGCGTCGCCGTCCGGCAGGCGCTCAAAGACAACGGCAGGCGGCTGGTGGTCCAGCATAATGCTTGCATTTTTCATTGTGTATCCTCTCTTTCTGTCGTGTTGCCCACCCGATTACTTGGCAGGCAAGCGGTTTTATTCTCTCGGTCCGCAGCGTTGTGCTGCATTTCCGGGAATTCGTCTGCGCAAAATATCCGTAGTAACTCGCCAGCTTGTACGCACGAAAAAGCGGCACCGTGCCGCTTTTGTCCACTTCGCGCCCGGCCCGCAGGTATTGCCGCCGCGCCCGCCGGAAAATGGCCCGGCGCACGGTTGTATAGGTTCGGCGGATAACGAAGCCCACAATATCAAGCCCAGGGCAGCCGCGCGCCGCTGGCCGCGTCAGGTGCCTGCGGCGGTGTTCTTCTTCGATGCTCAAAAAGGCCACTTCGTCGCCGCCCGGTTTGAATGTCAGGCCGAAGGTTTTCAGCGTCCATTTTGCTGCCGTCCTTGCCGCGCTGCGCAGGTCTGCCAGCCTTCGGCCCATTATGGCAACGTCGTCCGCATAGGCCACCAGTGCCACAACAAGGCGTTGCCGCGTGCCCCTGCGCACCTTTTCAAGCGACAGCATGTACCGCAAAACGTAGGACATAACCAGGTTAAACAGCCATGCGTCCAAGTAGCCGCCTATAATAAGGCAACCGCGCGGCGACATATTCAGCAGGGCTTCCACCAACAGCAGCAGCCACTTTGCGGCGGGAATTTCTTTTTTCAAAATTCCCATGATTACGCCCGCTTTGGTGTTCTCGTAGGCGTGGCGAATATCCAGCTTGCGGGCGTACTTGATTCCCAGCGCCTTACGGCGAAGGAAGCGCTGCACCTGCCGCCTGCACCCGCTTTGCCCTCGGTGCGGTATGCTTGCGTGTTGGTATGGCAGAATTCTGGCCCGCAGAAGTGGTTCCAGCCCCAGGAAAGCAAGATGGCCGAAGCATTGATGAAATACACAACAATTTGCAACATTCCGGCATTTCATGCTTATGCCGTCAATGCGGGGCCGTTCCGTTACCGGGTCAAGGTCCAGCGCTTCCAGGTCTCCGTCTTCAAGGTCAATAATTCGCTGTTCAAGTTCCAGCGCTATTCCGTCTGCAGCTTCCAGCTTTTTAATAACTGCACTTTGCGCTTCGTCGCGCTTTATCTCTGCATTGGAAACACCCCCGTACTTTTCGGCAACCGCGACAAAATCTTGGCGGTGCCATTTCTTCTCGAAGCACTCCAAAACCGCGCGCAAGCACAGGTTATGGGATAGTTCTTTATATCTTTGTTTCATAAAAATACTTACTGATGTGCAAGGGCTTTCGGTTGCCGTGGCCCTTCGAGCAGGGTCTCGGTGTTCTACTACTTGCCCCGCCATGCGCCCGCAGCGCATAGCCCCGCCCGAAACCGGGCGCGGTGTCGGTCTCACATGATTTTAGCTTTCGGCACGGATAACACAACGCAATGCGGCACAGCTTTGGGCTGTGCCTTAAAATTTCAGTAGGCCGGGGAACGCCATTCCAGTTCGAATTCGCCGGGGAATTGTTGCCATTCGCGCAGGCAGCGCCAGCAATGCCAGCATTGTTCAAATTGCCATAACGCCACGGGCAACGGACCCCCGCAGAGCCATTGACATAAAACGCGGACCCAGCGCCGTATTACCCAAAAACCACCGCCCTTCCGTTCGTGGAAGGCCGGTGGTTTGTTTTCTATTCAAAAAGGGGCCTGCTGCCCCTCTGGGCGGTCAAAAGCCCGCCCATTCACCCCGCTTTTTGCCCGATCCTTTAAGCCGGGGAACGCCAAGCCAGCCCGAATTCGCCGGGGAAGAGTCGCCAGCCGCGCAGGCAGCGCCAGCAAAGCCAGCAGCGCCCAAACGGCCATAACGCCACGGGCAACGGACCCCCGCAGAGCCATGGACATAAAACGCGGACTTCATGCCCACGGTGTCGCCGCCGCCGGTCTTGTCAGGCAGAAGGCTTTCGGTGCTGTCGTTCTGCATCGAAAGTTCGTAGTTCCAGGCGTTCACGCTGGTGAAGGTCTTTTCTGCGACTTTCACATGGTTGGCCGTCACGCTGCTGGCTTCTTTCTCCGAATCGCGGCAGGCCATAGCGGTATATGTCACGCCGCCGTCCACGGTTGTGACGTTCCACAGCGGGTCAAGGCCGACAACGTAGGCACCGTTCAGCATTTCAACGCCAGCCCAACGGCACGGGTATTTGCCGTTCGTCAGGCTGCCGGGTGCGCCGTCGCTATGGCCGGGCAGGGCTTCCGTTGCGCCGCTGTGCCAGGGCATAGAGCTGATATAGGCAGTTTCGGGCACGTCGAAGCTGTCCGCAACGTCCAAATTTACCGCCGAATAGTCGGTGCCGCCGACGGTAACGGTTTCAATGCTCTTAACTTTCACCTTGTCGGCAATGTCACGCATCCATGTATTGTAGCGGTCTGCGCTGCTGTTGCTGCCCTTGTCGCCCACAGAAACGGTGCTGCCGACAATGAAGCCCGAAGCCTGGGAAGCAGTCAGCAGCACACGCTTCACGCCGGTTTCGGCGGCTGCAACCTTATATTGCAGGTTGTAGCTGGTGCAGCCTTCCAAAATGCGGCTATTTTCAAGGTTGAAATGGCGCAGCTGCCACATATCCAGCATATACAGGCTGTCACAGTCGCCCCACACAGAATCGTAAGCAGTTTGCTTGCGGGCCAGGGCCAGACCCGTGACCGCGCTGTTGAAGTTCGCCACGGGCAGGCCCGCGCCGCTTGTAAGTGCGCCCTTTGCGTTCAAGCCGCCGTGGAAGGTAGCGTGCCAGGTCATTGCGCGGCGCTTGCCATTCGGTGCCACGTTCTCGGCGTAGGGTGTGAAACCGTCGGCCAAGGTGCTGCGCCAGCTTTTCGACAGGTAGCTGCCATCGTCGATAACGCGGCGCAGCAGGGCAGGGGCGAAGGTGTAGACAGGGGCCAGCGTGCCGGTGATGTCAAATTCTTCTTCGCCCTCAATGGCAAGAACATCCATAGTTCCGTCTGCCAGGCTCACAGCGTTGGCGCGAATATACCAGGTCATGCGGTCTTCCGCCGCCCAGTCTTCCGGGTTTGTGCTGTCGGTTGCCAAGGCTGCCGCGCTCTTTCCTGCAAGATCGTCCGCCGGGGTGCCCGCCGGGTTTGTGGACACGGCAGGGCTGGGAAATTTCACAGTGTAGGTTTTGTCGGTTTGCAGCATGGTAAAGAAGCGCAGCAGGCGCTTGTATTTGCTGTCGTTCGATGCTGCGGACAGCGGCCACCATGCGGAAAAAATCTCCGTTGTGTTCGTGTCGTCCAGCAGGGCCTTGAAGGTCGCGTCGGTGTATTCCGGGCCAGCGCTTCCCGCTGCGATTGCTTGCAGCAGGTCGGCAACGCGCAGCTGGGTTTCCTCGGTTGCAATGTGCCCGTATTCAGTAAGTCCCATAGTTCTGTCCTTTCTGTTATTCCTCATAGAGGAAAACGGTTAAAATATTCTTTTTGTTGTAGCCGATAAGGTATTGCGCAGCTTTGGCGTACCCTTCCACTTTGGCCGCGTCGGTGCTTACCTTGTTGGCTTTGGTGGTTACGTCGGTTTGAATTTTCTGCATTTGTTGCAGCTTGTCGTTTACGCCTTCGTCAATAACCTTTTTCGCGTCCGCTGCCGCCTGCGCCGCCGCGTCCTTGGCTTCCTGCGCGCTCTTGGCCGCAGCGCTTGCAGACGTGGCCGCCGCAGCCTTGGCCGCTTCGGTTTCGGCAAGAAGCTGCTGTATGGTCTTGTATTCGTCGGTGCTTTCAACCTGGTTTTCCGGGTTCGCGCATTCTTCAACATTGATTTGCCACTTTTCCGTTTTCAGAGTGTCAGGCCCGCGCACCACCTCAATTTCCGCCGAAACTATGCCATGCACGGCAAGCATTTGCTGGGTAAGGGTGATATAAGCGACGTTCCCGGCCACTTCCGTGGCGGGATTGTACACGCTTTTGCCGTCCGGCTTTTTGGCGCTTACGTTCACGGCATAGCCGCCGGGGACCTTATAGGCTTTCCCGTCGTTATACAGTGACACGGCCACAACGCGCATATTGTTGTCGCCCTGCTTTGCAAATACGCGCGGCGGGATTCCGGCCCGCGCAAAATCAAGGTTGATTTTTTGAAGGATCTGCTGTTCTTCCATTTTTTCTCACCCCCTTTTAAGCGTTTGCGCCAAGGACCCATTTAGAAATTGCAGAATCCCAATACCACTGCACGCTGCGGCCGTTTATGTTGTCAACGTACAACTTTCGCTGCCCGTCTTCTGCATACAAAGCCTTCCTATACGCTGCGCCACTCAGCCATAATTCAGGGGTGTCAATGGAAGCCGTTGCGTCGATACGCGCAGCTTTTAACCAGGTTTCCGGTGGGCTTACGCCGTAGTTCCAGGCCAGGAAGCCCAAGCTGTCCCAACTGTCGCCATTTTTCTTCTGGCAAGCGATATTGCCCGAATCGAAGAAAACGCGGTATGTTCCCGTAGAATTCTTCCGTTCAAGGGTGGAAAAGGACCCGCGCAGCACGGCATTTCCTGTGTTAAGGTCAAAATAGCTCTTCCCGTCAACGCTGGCAATTCTTCCGGCGGCGATATACTGCGCATTGATGTACAGCTTGCCGTCACTCATGTACAGCCCTTGCAGCTGCCCGTTGTTTGTCAGCCGGTTAAAAACTTCCTGCTGTGTAAGCGCCGGGGCAGTGGCGGCCAGGGTGGTGTCTTCCGGGGCAGGGGTCCAGGCGGTTGCGATTCCGCCCAGTTCAACCTTTGGGCTTTTGTAAATGATTGCGCCGGTTGCGCCTTGAAAAAACACCTTGAAAATAGCCGCCGTTACTTCCTTGTCCTGCACGGTTGCGGTTGCGGTAACGCGGGCGAAGTCGTCCATTGCCGCCGTTCCCAGGGCCTTGAAGTCGTTGCGCGGTGCTCCAATATATTGCTTTGTTCCGTCCGCGAAAGTGATTTCAAGGCGGCCTAGGCCGCCAGGCGTGCCGCTGTAGTTCTCTGCGTAAGTTATCGCTTCGGTAATTTTGTAGTCATAGGAAACCGTTATTTTCCTGTTTCGCAGGCTTTGGATTCCGTACTCGGTCAGCTGCCTTGTTACGTTGCGCGTGCTGTTTCCGTCGGTCAGTGTTATTTTTACCTTGTTTCCCGTAAAGTCGAATCCTGTATACGTCGAAGTTACGCCGATATACGCCGAATTAGAAATCAGGTTCCGCCCGGCTTCGGCGGCCTGCGCCGTGTAGTCTGCCGCGCTTGCCCAGTCGCTTGCGGCAAATGCTGCGCCGCTGGCCTTGGCAGTTGTACACACCAGCAGTTCGCCCGCGTCGCCTTGTGTCCACAGGTCGCCCACGTCATACGGGGGCGCAGGCGTGGAAATGAAGGTACGGCGCTTGCCGTCGGCGGTGTCCTTGGCCTGCTTGGCCGCTGCAAGGGCTGCGGACACGTCCGCGTCTTGCAGAAGCGCCCAGACCCATGCGTCGCCGCCCTTTGCCCAGCGGTATGCTTTGCCGCTGGCCGGGTCGGTGTTGTAGAACAGATCGCCTTCGTGTGCCTTGCGGTCTTCCTCTGTTTTCCAGCCGCTTGCGGGTTCGTTCTCTGCCGTTGGGTCGTAGGGGTAAAACCAGGTTTCCGTTTTCCCGTCGATCTGTCGGCCCAGTCCTTCCAGCTGTTCGTTTACAGTGTCGGCGTAGTCCTTCAGCATTGCTTCGGCGGCTTTGGTGTAGTTGGCCGCGTCCGTCCAGTCGTCCGCGCTGTACAGTTGGTCGCCGGCCTTTTTCTTGATGCAGGCCAGCAGTGCGCCGTCCTTTCCCTGCGCCCACAGGTCGCCCACGTCATACGGGGGCACGGGTGTGGAAATAAAGGTGCGGCGCTTGCCGTCGGCGGTGTCCTGGGCGGTCTTGGCGTTTGCAAGGGCTTTTGCGACGTCGGTATCTTCCAGCAACAGCCATTGCCAAACGTCGCCCACAATAGCCCAGCGGTATGCTTTGCCGCTGGCCTGGTCGGTATTGTAGAACAGATCGCCCGCATGGGCTTCCCGTTCCGTTTCCGTCGTCCAGTCGCTTGCTGGTTTGTTTTCTGCCGTCGGTGCATAGGGGTAAAACCAGGTTGTAATATTGCCGTCAATTTGGCCCTGCAAGTCCTGCACGGTCTTTTCAACGGCGGCCTGGTATTCTTTTAGGTCTGCTGCTGCGGCTTCCTTGGCGGCCTTCTCTGCCGCCGCTGCGGCTTCCTTGGCCTGTTCCGCCGCAATCTGTTCCGGGGTCTTGCCGGAAACTTGCAGGCTGGTGAAATTCGCGTCCAGTGTGCCCGCGTCCAGGTCCAGCTTGAAAATTTTCCCTGTTTTATCTTGCAGCACGCCCGCGCGCAGCAGATTGGCCGATAGCGTGCCGGTTGTGATGTAGTCGGCAACGATTTGCCCGTCCTGGGTCATTGCCAGACCGTAGGTGCCATTATAGCCCGTTGACGAATAACCCAGGCCCGACTTGTTGAAGCGCCACACTTTCGTTGCTTCCTCAATGGTCGGCTTATCCATGATAAGCAGCTCATAAGGCTGGCCGTCGGCATTGCGCCGCAAAACAACATAGCCGCCCTTGTTGCCGGTTATCCAGGCCGAAGCGCTGGCCGCAGCGGCTTCCAGGTCGCTGGTGTCGGCCTTCGCATTTATGGCCTTGTCCTGGGCCACGATGGTGTCCGCCAGATTGGTGCTTGCTTCGCCCAGCGTAACGCTTTCATAGCGCCCGGCCAGCACGTCGTAAACGGTTTGCACAACCTTGGCCCGCGCATTTACGCCCAACTTTTCAAAACGCACCGTTGCAATATCGCACAGGTTAAGGCGTTCCGCCGGGGCAATGGCCTTGTATTCCTCGGTCTGCCACAGTGGCACAAAAGACACTCTCAGCGATACAGCCGGCACGCCTATGCCTTCCTTTTCGACGTAGGCCGAAGCATAGGCGCGAAGCTGTTCGATGCTCGGTGTTTCCTGCCACTCTTGCGAACAGTCCAGCGGGACCGTTCGCGGGTAGGGGAAGTTATGCGCCGACGCGCTGGAAACCACTTTTTCCGGCAGTTCCAGCACGTTGCCGTCGGTGTCTTTGTAATAGGGGTAAACCCCCGTTATCGTGTTCTCGATGCTTTCTTCCTGGTCGATGTCAACCAGGTTTTTGCCGTAAGCGATAACCACCCCGCTGTCATGTCCGCGCGCCTTGTGCAGCTTCACCGTGTAGCGGTCAAATTCGTATTCGCCGCCGTACACGTCCAGCACAGACCCGGCCACGCCGCCCAGCAGGGAACGCGCCGACGCCGGTTCCTTTACGGTGAAGGCTGCAACGGTTTCCTTGTCAGTCCAGAAGTCGAAGGGGCACGGCTCCACGGCGTTGGTTTTAAGCCCTTGCAGGGCCGCCGCGCAGCTGCCTGCCGTAAACGGCGAAACGGGGATGTGCGACAGCTGGTAACTTATGTGCTTGGCGCGCACGGTCACAACGCCCGAAAGCGGGGTGCTTTTACCGTACACGCGGAAGGGTTGCGGTTCGTTGCTGTCGTTCGGCGGGGCAAAAATAATGCTGCCGTGTTTCAGTTCGTCGAACAGCACGCCCGTGACCGGGTATTCCATCGACAGTTCAAACGTGCCGTTTCGGTTTTCCTCGACGGTGCAGGCCAGCGCGTCGGACAGCGGCCCCAGGCCGTTGCTTTCAAAGTTGGTTTCGTTTTCGGGGTACAGTCTCGGCTTCACAGGGTCCACCACCTCGGTTCTATTTCTACGCGGTCAATTCCGCCTTCCCATGAAACGCCCACGCTGCCTTCCAGCGTGGGAAATTCGGCCACGGAAACAGCGCTGTTTTTGTTCGCGGTTTCCCGCCGGGCCGTTTCGTTTTCACAGTCAAGCGTTATGTAGTCCGCCAGTTCCAAAATGCGGCATTGTGTTCCGCCCACAGTCAGAACGCCGGGGCCGGTGCCGTAAACGGTAATAATGGGCTTCGCTGGTTGGTTGGTCGGGTTCAGCAGGGTTGTGCTTTCGCGCAAGTCCAGCGTTTCAAGGCCGGACGCAAGCCAAAACTGCGGTTTGCAGTCAAATGCAATTTCCAGCTTTCCGGCCTGTTCGACAATGCTTTCCACCGAATAGCTGCCCTGCACCCGTGCTTCGCGGAAGCGGTCTGGGTCGTAGGTGTTACGCAGCTGTTTGTACGCGGGGCCGGATTTCAAAAACTGGACAGCCCGCGCAACCGTAGTGCGGTAGGGGACGCCGTCTTCCGGCAGAATTGCGCAACTGTATTTTACAGTTACGTTTTTATACCTGCCGTTGTCGATAATCACGTCCCCCGAACGTCCGGGCACTTCCTTGCGCTCGATGTCCCTTTCCGCGACAACGTGGTCAGGCGGGGCCAGCATTATAAGGCCGTAGGCTTCGGCGCTTTCCGCGTCAAGGTAGAACGTGTTAATCACTCAAAAGCCCCCCGTTTCTTTTCCACTTCGCGGCGCACCTCAATGCCCACGCGGCGGGCGATTTCCTTAATGTCTTCGGATCCGCCGTTCTCGAAGCGTTCAATGTTCAGCTGGATAACCAGGCCGCTGGCCGTGTTGTTCATGTACCGCGACAGAATCCCGTCCAGATGGCCGTAAAAATCGGACAACGGCAGAACGGCTTCCTGGCCCGCTTCGCCGCCGCCCAAAAGATTGCCCCCCATCTGCCCGAAAATCTGCGCGCCGGACAAAATGCCGCCTTCTTTGTACCAGTTAATACCGAAGCTGGGCACACTGGGCGGGTTTAGGGAAAAGTGCCCGGAAATATACGGGTGCGGAAGTTGCAGGTGCGGCAAGGACCAGCTAAAATTGAAAAAGCCTTTAATGTTTTCAATGGCATTGTGTACGCTGTTTTTTGCGCCCTCAATGCGGCTCGAAATTCCGTTTTTGATTCCGTCGAAGGTGGAAAGAACGTTATTTTTCGCGTCCACAACCGTGCTTTTGACGGAAGAAAAAAGGTTAATCCAAAAATTGCGGAAGCCTTCGCACTTGTTCCACAGCAGCACAAACGCGGCCACAATGGCCGCAATGGCTGCAATAACAATAGATATAGGATTTGCCAGCATAAGCGCCCACAGACCCGACAACGCGGGCATTAGGGTGCCTGTAATAAGCGCCCACAGGCCCGACAACGCGGGCATTATTGTGCCTGTAATAAGCGGCACAACCGTGCCGCCCACAAAGCCCACAAGGCTGCCCACGCCCGTGGTAATGGTTCCCACGGCTGTAATTACCTTGCCGATAACCACAAGGGCCGGACCGATTGCAGCCACAATCAGACCAATGGTAACAATGGCTTGCTTTTGGCCGTCGTCCATTCCGTCCAGCTTTTCCTTCGCGTTTCGGATATATTCGGCCAGCTTTTGAAGGGCGGGGGCCAGCATTGCGCTGATTGTTTGCCCGAATTCAAGCCCCGCGTTTTTGATTTGGTTTATTGCAACCTCGGTTTTGTGGCCGCTGGTTTCCAGGTTTCCCAGTGCGTCGCTTGTGGCCGTTGTGCTCCCTTGAATTTCTTCAACTGCGCCGTTGAATTTTTCGGCATTATCCCACAAAATGTTCGCGGCTTTTCCGGCTTCGGCGCTGGAAAACATATTATTTATGCTTGTGCCGCTTGCGGCGGCCTGTTCATCAAGAACGCTTAGAACGTCGGACAAAGACCAGCCCTGTTCCATCGCTTCGGCCATTGTCAGGCCGCCTTCTTTGATGTGTTTCGTTCCTGCCGCAAACGCATTCGCCGCAGTAGAGCCTTGCTTCCCCAATTCGTTAAGCATACTGTTCAAGTATGTTGTGGTTTCAGCGGTAGCAACGCCGTTAGAAGTCATTACCGCATAGGCTCCGCACAATTCGTCCAGGTTTACGCCTGTGCTTTTCGCTGTCGGGATAACCTTGCCCATGCTGCTGGAAAGTTCGGCAACCGTGGTTTTGCCCAGGTTTTGCGTCATGATAAGGTCGTTAGAAACCTTGTCGACTTCCGATGCTTCCAGCCCGTAGGCGTTCATAATCGTGGACAGAACGTCCAGCGCGTCGCCTGTCTCTGCAAAGCCGGCCCTTGCAAGGTCTGTTGCCTTCGATACAAAGTTTACAGCGTCGCCGGTCTTTTGCCCGGCGCTGATTGCGTTGTATACGTTCTCCGCAATTTCTCCGGCTTCCACGCCGGTGCTGTCGGACAACTGCTTGATTTGCTTTTCAAGGTCGGAAATAGGCACTTCCGTGGTGTCTGCAATGGTCGAAACTTTGGCCATCCCGTCTTCAAAGTCCCAGGCCATTTTTGTAAGCGCTGTGCCCGTCGCTGCGGCCACGCCGGAAACGGGTATGAGCTTTTTCCCGACTCCCTCTACCTTGCCGCCGTATTCCTCGATTTTCGCGCCGGCTTCCTTTATGGCCTGGGCGGCAGCGGTGCCGAAGTCTTTCTGCGCTTTTTCCAGGTCTTCAAGGTGCTGCTTGGCTTTTTGCAGTTTGTTTTGATATTCCAGCCACGCGCCCCGGTCAATGTCGCCGTTGGCGTACTGGTCCGAAACCTGTTTCTGTACGCCTTCCAGGGTTTCCAATTCCTTGCGCGCGGCGGCTACGCTTTCGGAAAGAATTTTCTGCTTTTCGTTCAGCAGTTCGGTGTTTCCGGGATCCAGTTTCAGCGCCTTGTTGATTTCCTTCAAGTTGCTGGACAGGGCCGTGGAAGTCTTTGTAACGTCCTTTAAGGCGTTTGCAAGGCCGGTTGTTTTGCCGTTGATTTCAACGGTAATGCCTTTTAATGTTTTGGCCGCCATCGTCAATTCCCCCTTTCTCCGTATTTTGCTTTCAGTTTTTCGGTCTCCGGCTCCGTCTGTGTGATTCTCCACGCATTGCGCAGCCATTTCCTGCCCGTTTCCGTCTGCGCCCGGTTGTATATCACACCGTCGCGCAGAAGCGCCCAGAATGTGATAATGTCCAGGTCATAGACGGCAGGCAGAGGAATGCCCGCGTATTCGGAAACCAGCTTTTCGCTTGCGCTGCACAGCGCAAACGGCACCCCCTCTCCGTCCGTTTCTGGGTAAGAGGGGGGCGTTAGTTTGGGTCGTTCTTCTTTTCGTTGGACAGCCAGCCGACAAAATCCAGAACGAAACCGGCCAGCTGGTCCATGTCCATCCACTCCATAACCGTGTCCGCAGTAATTTTGCGGTGTTCCTTGTTTTTGGCGATAACGCTGGCCACGACTTCCGCCGCTTCCTTCGGCGTAGAATCCGGGCGGGACAGGTCGTTCATGCGGTTAAGGGTTTTCAACTTCGGCGGCTCAATGTGAAGCACCTGTTTGTTGTCAGGTGCCTGGAATTCATAGTAGCGTTTTTTAACGCCCGAAAGTACAAACACGCTTTTGCCCCCTCTCCGTTAGGTTGCGTTCTCGGTCAGTTCGTCGTCCATGATAACCAGGGTGCCGTCGCTGTCCAGGCTCTGCGCGGTCACCTCTGCGTCCACCTGCGTGGGGTTGTCATTCTGGAAGGCAATGCTGATGGTGCCGCTGTTCTTGCCCGTTACGGTAATGCGCAGCTTGCGCCCGTCGTCGCGGGTGTGGACGAAGCGGTACAGGTAGCGCTTGCCGGTCTTGTTGGCAAGGCCGCCCAGCTTGTAAGTGCGGTGCTTGTGCTGGCCGCTTTTCCCGGTCTCGGTCACGCGGGCGGTTTCGATAAGCGCCTGCAGGTAGGCGGGGGACCAGGTGATAAGGCCGGTTTTGAGTTTAACGTCTTCCTCGGTGACGATGGTTTTAGAAACGCGGCCCTTGTCGTCCTTCACGGTCTGGCTGGTCGCTGTGTATCCCAGCGTTGCGCCGCCCTTGATGTTGCCCGCGCGGTTGTCGTCGATCTCGATGGTTGCGTCTTCGGGCACAGTGTCGTTAAACTCGACGATGTACAGGTCGCCGCTGCCCAGGATAATATTTTCGCTGTTGTCGATCTCTTTCATGTGTGTACCTCTCTTGTCGTGAATGAAAAAAGTGTTTGATAGGGGGCGCCGTCGGGGAAGTGGTCTACGTTCACGGGGCCGCAGCCTTGCAGGGCGGCCAGGATTTTGCATTCAAGTGCAAAGTCTTTGTTTTTTGTAAAAAGGGCAACGGCCCAGGTAAGCGTTTTAATTCTCACGCGGCCCAGGTCGTCGCCGTCTTCCACTTCGTCCGCGCGGACAACGTGATAGGGAAGCGGCACAGGTGCGCCGTTCGCTGGCACAACCTTTTCCGCTTCCTGCCGGATCCCGGTTTCGGCAAGCCGGGCAAGTATGGTGCTTCTTTTCATTTGGTCGCTTCCTCGCACTCGGTAACGAATTCTTGCTGCCACTTTTCCGCCGGGCGGTCAATGTGCGGGTAGGCCGGGGCAGGGGCAGGGCCTTTGTGGCCATTCTGCAAAAGGTGTGTAAGCTGGTAATGGGCTTTGTTGTACACGGTGTACGTCTTCGCGCCGCGTGCGTTCGCGCCCGTCTGCTTGGAAGTCCAGTCTTTTGCGTATGCGCCCGTCCGCTTCGGGGCGGTGCCGCGCAGTTCCTTGGCAAGTCCCTTTGCGCACTTCTCGGCAGCTTCGTCCACGGCTTCGGCCACGCCGTTGGCGTATGTCCTTAGCGTCGCGGTAAGTGCCGCCGAAAAATCAAAATCGGCCACCGCCGCCCACCTCCGTGTCGTCGAAGTCGAGCAGAAGTTCCGGCTGCTCTAGGGTCAAGTCCGTGCATTCGGGCAGCGTGTCCTTGATGATTTGCGTTTGCGCAATGCCGTACTGTTTTCCGCTGATAACTACAAAAGCACCACGTTCCACCTGGTCGGCGCGCGGTATACGGATAAGGCGTTCAACCTTGTGGCCCGCCTGTTCCGCTTCGTAGTTCCGCCGGGTGCCGATAATGCGGTCTTGGAAGCGCATATTTTTGATTACCGGTACAGGCCGCTGTTTGTCGTCAAGTCGCCACACACTGCAAAGCCCATCAAGAAAAGTTTCAAATTTAATTTTATTCTTTGCCACAGCCGAAGCCCTCCCGAAACCGAAGCATATTTAATTCGCCGCTGTATTCTTCGATGAAGTCGGCGCGTTTGCTATTCACAAAGTACCAGGCCGCCGTTATAAGCAACTGGCGAAGTTCTCCGCTTTCAAACGAAAGCCCTGGGCTTCCGGCAGTATCTCGCAGGTAGTCCAGGGCTTCTTCTATGGCGTTTTTTGTGTTGCGTTCGGTTTTTTCGTCAGGCTCCCACGTTATGTTCATGCGGTTAATTACAGCCTGGTACAGCTGGTCGCTTACCTGCGCTGCGGTCTCCGCTGTTTCGTTCATGGTAGGCCCTCCGCGTTATCAGCTTTCTGCTTTGGTTACGACAGGGGCGACAACCTGCACCAGCGTGGCGGGGTTGGTGTCAAGGGCGGAAATGTCCAGCAGGACGAAGGCGTAAGCGTCCAAGGGGCGGGCGTTGCCCTGCAACTTTGCTTTGTAGGCGCGCTCGTCCTCAAAGAAGCGCACGCTGTCGTCCTGCACGATGGTGCCGTCCTTGCTGGTTGCGCCCAGACCCGCGAAGTAGCGGGACGCAATGCCCAGCACGGCCTTGCCGCTTTCCAGGGCGGCGGTCTGCATGGTCTCTGCGGGAATGGGCAGAATGTCGTGCGCCCAGGTGCCGTCGGGGCGGCGGAAGGAAGTAGCGGGCATAATCTTCTGCCAGTAGTCAAACGGGTTGCACAGGAAGATCAGGTCGCCGGGGTCGATGGCGCGGGCCTTGGTAGCGTCCACAGGGTCGCGGGCCAGCTTCGCCACGATGTTGCCCAGGGGCGCGGGGTCCAGCTTGTCCAGCTTGACGGCGGTCATACGCGGGTAAGCGCCGCCCACGACGCTGGCGGTGTCGGAAATATCGCGGGTCATGCCGATGGGCTTTCCGTTGCCGTCGCCGTCCACAATGGCGCTTTCCAGGGCCATTGCAATGCTTTCCGACAGGCTCTCGCGGACGTACTGGTCAAGGTACTGCGGCCCCAGATCAACAAGGTCCTGGCTGATACACATAAACACGGACAGCTTCAGCAGGGTCATGTTGAAGTCTTTCAGCGCGCCGGTCAGTTCCTTGCTGATTTTGTCGGTGATGTTGCCCCATGTCGCAGCGGAAGCGGGGGCGGCATTGACGACGAAGCGGGTCAGGTAGCTGGTGTTCACGAAGCTGATACGGTCCAACAGTGGGTGTTCCTTCTTGATGGTGCCGATAACGCCGTCGATCACAGTTTCGGGCATGGCAACCTTGAAGTTGGTAATGGCCATCTTGGGATCGCCCGACTTGACACACTTGCCCAGTTCGGTGTAATAGTTCATTTCCGCGCTGGTAAGCACATGAACGCCACGGGCGGCCATGATGGCAGTGTCCTGGTTGCGTTCGTCGGCTTCCTGCTGGGCCTGCTGCAGAACGGCTTCCTCGATGTCGCCGCAGAAGGTCGCCAGGGCCTCGGTCATTTTGGTTTCGTCGCCTGTCTGGAAGGCGGCGGCCAGCGTCGCAGCGTTCGCCTTCTTGGCGTTTGCGATAAGATCTTTGCTTCTCATTGTTGTTTTACTCCTTTGTCATGGATTCCAGCAGCATAAAAATTGCGCTGGTCTTTTTCCCTTCGGCGGCTTCCGCCGGGGAAGCGTGGGAAGGTTCCGCCGGGGGCGGCGGGGCGGTTTCGGGGGCTTTGGCGGCAGGCATGAAACTGGGCATTGCCTTTTCAAGCTGCATTTGCGGGGCGGCTTCCATCGCGGCGCGGTATTGCCGAATTGCTTCGTCAAGGTCTGCGTCCGTGTCGGCGTATTCGTCGGCCAGGCCGTACTCTATGCAGTCTTCGGCAGTCAGCCAGGTTTCCGCGTTCAGCAGTTCCGACAGTTTGTCGGCGGGCAGCTTGTCGCCCGCCTTGTTCATGTAGGATTGAATTGCCGCCAGGTTGATAACTTCCAGGTCGTCGGCAGCCTTGCGCAGCTGTGTTGCGTTGCCGTAGGCCGGACCGGCGGCGTTGTGTACCATCATGCAAGTATTGCGCGGCATGATAATTTTGTCCGCCGCCATAGCAATGACAGAAGCCGCAGAAGCGGCGTATCCGTCAATGTATGCCACAACAGTGGCGGGGCAGCGGCGCAGGGTGCTGTAAATTCCCAGCGCTTCCTTTACGCTTCCGCCCACACTGTTGATATACAGGTTCACGGTGTCGCCAGCCGCCGCGCCGTTCAGGTTATCAACGAAGTAGCGCTGGCTTGTCTTGCTTTCCACGGTGGTTTCCTCGCCGGTGTACCAGTTCCGCGTTTTTTGGTCGGGGGCGATAGTGTCCACCAGCCAAAAATTGAACGCCTTCCCAGTCGTTCCGGCCTGCATAACTGCTTCCATTCCGATTCTCATTTTTTACTTCTCACCTCCTTTCGGTGCCGCAGCCTGCGGCTGTACTTTTTCCATGTTTTTTGTGCGGTTGTATTCGCTTGCCCACCTTTCGGGGATCGGGTCGTCTTCAAACTTTTCGCGCAGTTCGTTTACGCTATAAAGCGCGTCCTGCACCAGCTTGTCGGCCTGCGCCGCCGCGTCGAAAACGTCCACAAGGCGAATGTGCGTAGTGTCAACCATCATCTTCCAGCCGTTCAGCACGTCCTTGCCGTAGGCTTTTCGGTTGATTTCGGTTTCAATCAGCCGCAGCGGCGGCTTTACGCCGAAGGACAGCGTGCTGCGGATAGCTTCGTCAATGTTTGTGACTTCGCCGCGCAGCAGGCTGGGTGCGACGTGATAGACGTTGCAGGCGCGGTCTTGGGCCTGTTTGATAAGGCTGTCCAAGTCGCTTATTTCGTTTGCGCCCTTCTGTGTGGCTGCTCCGTCCTGCGGGACATAGTGGAAGCCATCAAGCAGGGGAAGCACGGCGTTCTTGTTCTCGAAAAACGTTTTGAATCGCTCGTTCATCAACTTGTCCAGATCGGTTTCAAACGTCTTTTTGCCACGGGCCTGGCCGGAAATTTCCAGTATACCGCTGCGCCCGCCCGACTTCTTGTACTTGTCCAGTGCTTCCTTCATTGCTTCGCTGTACAGGCCGCGCAGGTTCGCCAGCAGTGCGGCAGCGTCCTGGTTCGCCAGCCGGAAATAAAACACGTCCGGCTCCGTAAGCGTGTAGGAAAGCGTTAAATTGTTGCAGGTAACGCCGGTATACACGCACGGGCGGAAGGCGTACTCGGTTCGTGTGAAGCTGTCGGCCAGGTACAGCGCGCCGCCGCGCTCGAAAACCAGCGCTTCGTTGAATCGCAGCAGACGGGCCACAAGCAGGCGCTTGAATTCCGCAGCGTTTTGGTTTGGGTTCGGCTCCACGTTGAAGCTGTACCAGTCTTCGCCCTTCTTTCGCTCTCCGGCCTGGTAGGTGCGCCACTCGCACAGGGAAGCCGCCGAAGCAATCAGGTCAATGGTCGAAAAAATAGCCAGTTCTTCGACATTCAACCGCTGCTCTGCGGTTGCACCTTGCAGGACGATGTTTCCCGAAGCGTCGCGCGGGGCCAGGTCCAGCAAACTGCTTACAAAGTTTGCAAATTTCAATATTTCACCCCCTTTCCATTGGCTTAGTAGGTGTAAACGTCCGGCGGGTCGGCGGAAGAATAGTCCGCCGCCTGCATTTCGTCCTGCTTGATAACGGCAGCCACGAAGGCCGCAACCATTGCCATAAAGCCGTCCGTTTTCCGGCTCTTAGGCTCATACTTTCCAAACGATATATTGCCGCGCTTGTCGATAAGGCGGCAGGCGTTGTTCGTGTACCAGCGCATTAGCATACTGTCGCCCCAAACAATGCGTTGGCTTGTGAACGCGCTTGTAATGATGGGCGCAACCTGGGATTGTTCCGGCGTGTATGTTAGCTTTACGTTGCCGGTGCGCTTGTCGGTGCTGAATCCCGCCGAAGCGAAGGCTTTTGACAGCAGGGTATAGCGGTAATGGTCAATGCCGCCCAGCAACAAATTGTATTTCTCGCTTTGTTCTACTATCCAGTTGACCGGCGTTTCCGGGTCGATCTCTGGCGCGTCTACCATCGTTAATTCTCCCCGCGCTTCGGCTTCGGCAAGCGGAAACTGGATCCGCGAAAGCGTCTTGCTTTGTGCGCAAACCCATGTGTGCGTTATCCAGTAATAAGTTCCCTGGATTTCCCACAGCACGCCAGCGGCAACAAAGTCCTGTGTGCTGGCGTAGTCAACGCCCCAAACCGCCGGGTGCGTTTCCAGGCCGATTCCTTCCGGTATAGGCCGGGAAGCTGCAAGAATATTTTCCCAGCTGGTGACTTCGGCTTCCTTGTCGCCCTGCGGGCGGTTCATGCGTTTGGTTGCAAAAGCGCCGTGCCCTGCCGGGTCTTCCTTGTATTCCTCGAATTCAAGTTTGATTTCTTCCAGCAGTTCGGTGCGTGCGGGGTCGTACAAAGACGGATTTGCCTTGCCCCACATTTCCGGCTGCATTATTTCCGCGTCACTGTCCAGGCGGCATATAAAATACAGCCAGCCGTTGTCCGGAGTGTTGCCTTCAAGGACTTTTTCAGCCCTGGCCGTGTACTTGTCCAGCGGGCCGTCGCGCACGTCGCCTTGTGTGGTTATGAACGTGCGGCGGGGAAGGCGTCGCTTGCCCAGGCCGCCCACCGCAACGTCGATTAGCTTAGAATTTTCGTAGGCGTGCAGTTCGTCAAAATCTACCTTGCCGGGCCGCCCGCCGTCTTTTGTCTTTGGGGCGCTGGTGTGGTATTTTATCCGGCTCATGGTTGCTTTATTGACAATTTCTTCTTTGGTCCAGGTAAAGAATTTTTGAAAATAAGGCTTGTTCCCGTCCAGCAATTCGTATATGTCGTCGAAGGTCGCGCGGGCCTGGTCTTCCGCCGTGGCGAAAATGTCAATGTTGTAATGCTTTACCCCGTTTATGGGGGTGACAAGTGCAAAATCTTCATAGGCCAGGTAGCCGTTTTTTCCAGCGCCGCGTCCAACCTCAATAAACAGAATAGGCCAGCGCAGTGCGCCGCTTTCGGTGTATGTGCAGTTATGCAGCGCAAAAACAAATTTTTCCCATGGCAAAAGTTTGTATTCAAAATATTTTTGCAGGCCCATATAACGCTCCAGCTGTTCGTCGTCAACGTGTATTTTCTCATTCTCAAACGCAGCCTTTACACGCTTGATAAGCAGCAGCTGTTCGCGGCACATCGGTATTTCGCCGCTTTCCACAATGTCAATATAGGCTTGTATTCTTGGATTCATCCCAGGTCGCCGCTTCCGTCGGTTTCTGGCGGCCTGCATGTTGCCGTTGTCAGGCCCATTTCGCGCAAGATGTGAAGCATACGCTGGTTATACAGGGCGGCGGCCTTTATTGCGGGGTTTTCCTTGTCGTATTCTTTACCGGCTGCGCTTACTGCGGTGACGGTCAAGCCCTGCTTTTTTACAGCGGCCTGCATTTTCCTCTCCATGCCGAAGAAAAAAATATAATCGTCCAAAAGTTCTTGATAGTGCAGAAGATCGGCTCCGCAGTCCTTCAGCTGTTTTTCCAGGCTTGCCCGGATTTCCTTTTCCTTCTTCGTCAATTTCTGCACCCTCTTTCCAAAAATGCGTGATTTTTTCGGCTTTTTGCAGCACCCCCTAAAAATGGCGGATATAAGGTACCCGCGCACGGGCGTATTTGTTGGCGGCCTTTTGCCGGCCCATTTTTTCCTCGCGCGCGCAACCTCGCGGCTTTGTCGGGGCTGTTCCTTGGTCTCCGTCCGCCGGGGGATTTTGATTTCACGGGGCGGGGGGTATGCTGTAAAATTACCAGCGTTCCGGCGTGGCAGGTGCGGCCCGCTTGTGGTGTCGGTCCCAGTGGCAGGAAGCGCACAGGCAAACAAGGTTGATGTTCCCGGCTTCGTCGTATTCGGACAGGGCCAGGTCTGGCCGTTCGCGCAGCGGCTTGACATGGTGTACAGTAACGCCGCGTTTATTCACCGCCGGCGCTTTGTGTGCGCAATCCCAGCAACGGCGGCGCTGGTGTTTTAACACTTCCCGCCGCAGGCGTTTCCATTCGCGGCTTGTGTAGAAGCTGTGCAGGTTGCCGTTTGCAATCAACTGCAAAACCCATACAGCGGGCCACGAATCCGGGTTATACTTCGCCATAGCGTTTTGCCTTGTCCCGCCGGGGCTTTTGTTCCTCGTATATGCAGCGCGGCAGTGCGCAAAGGGGTGTTGCCGTTTTCCTGTCGCGCCATACGCAGGCGGCGCAGCGTTTTTCTTTCTCTTTCTGTTTTTTGGTGTTCTTCATGCGGCCCGCCTTCTTTCTTTTCTGGGTATAGAAAAAGCCAGGCTTTCCCGCCTGGCTTTTGCAGTTTGAATATATCACAAACCGAATGTAAACAAAAAGCAAGTAATGTAAAGTTTTGTAAACTTTTGACAAGTAAAAAGCCGCGTTTTCCGCACCGTTATGCGGGTTTTAACTTGTCAAAAATATTTTTTTCAAAGCCTCGCCGTGGGTCATTGTGGCCCATTGCCGCGACTTCCCGCAGGCTTCCGCAATCTGTTCCCAGTTCATGCCGTTTATATAGCGGCGGCGCAGGACTATGCGCTGGTCCGCTGTCGGTGCGGTTTTGATAACGGCCAGCACTTGGCGGCGCGCCTTGCTCATTGCGTTGGCAGCTGCTGTCAGTTCCCGGCGCGCGTCTTCCAGGGACTCAGCAGCAAGTTCAACCTTGCTTGTGCCTGTACCGCCGCCGTGCGGCATACCCGACAGAGAAGGGGAAGCGCCGGTGGCCGCTACCATAAGCCGTTCGGTTTCGTCCTTCCAGTAGCGCCATTCTTTCGACGCTTCAAGGTAGCTGTTCAGAATCTCTTTTTTCTTTGCGCTCTCCACCTGTTTGCCCCCCTGCGGCGATTACCCGCCCCCATTTTGTTTTCGGTTTGTATCCCGTCCTGTTCCATAGCTTTGCCAGCGCGGCGGTTGCTCCGTCGAAGGCAGCAGCGGCCAGCCTGCCCAGCGCGCGAACAATCAGCCAGGCCGCCAGCAGGACAATGGCCAGCGCGGCCAGCGCGCCCGCCAGCCCTGCAAGCAGGCGCAGGGTGCAAACAAACCCTTGCACGAATAACTGCTGCATCATGCTTCGCCCCCTTCGGCCTGGTCGGCCAGCGCCCGAAGCGCAGCGGCCAGTGCGCTGGTGAATTTGTCCGCAAGTTCCTGCTGTCCACCATCGCGCATTTCGTCGGCCAGGTCCATAATTGCCGCCGCCTTTTGCTGTACGTCCTCAAACAGCAGGGCAAACTTCGCGCCCGCCGGGCTTTGCTGAATCCCCAATTTCTTTTGCAGGGCTTCGGCCTGTTCCTGGGCTTCTGCGGCGGCCTGCTGGGCCTTTTCCAGTTCGACGCGGTCTCTTTCCTTCTGTGCCCGTTCGGCGGCCTTGCTGGCCTTGTCTGCGGCTTCTGCTTCACGCCTTATCGCGTAGACTTCCGCGTCCCGTTTGGCCTGGCGGATTTTCTCAGCGGCGGCCTTTTCAGCTTCCCGCCGGGCGGCCTGGAGTCGTTCTTCCTGCTTGGCTTCGGATTCTTCCAGTGCCTTGCGGTGCTGTTCCCGCAGGGCTTCCAGGTCTGCCGCTGCTTTGGCTTCGGCTTCCGCGCGGGCCTGGTCGGCGGCCTTTTTCAATTCGGCTTCAACGTCAACTTCATGGGCTTCCGCTTCGGCGGCAGGCGGTGCGGACAGAAGGGAAAGCTGCTCGGCCATGTCGTTCTTTTCGTCAATCAGCTTTTGCAACTCGGTAACGGTGATATTTGCCAGGTCTCCGGCCACTTCTTCCCGATCCTGCGGTCCCAGTTTTGCCAGCAGTGCCAGCTTCGTAACGCCCGCCGCCGCGTTTTCTTCAATAAGCTGCGCGGGTAGCTTCTCCACAACGCTGATGTAAGTATAAGCCTGGCGCTGGCGAATGTGGACGGCCTGCTCTGTGTAGTCTCCGAAGGTCTCAAAGCCCAGCGCCTTATATTTGCCGCTGTCGCGCATACGCTTTAGTTTGCGGCCCAGATCAAGCAGGCTGCTGGCGGCGGCCTGTGCGGCGCTCACGATTTCATAGTGCAGGCCGATGGCTTCCGCCTGTTCCGGCGTTTCATTCCCCATAAGGGTAAGCTGCTTCGTGTCTTCCATTGTCTGTTCCTCCTGTTATGCTGCCGCCGTCTTGGCGTGGTTCGGATTTACGGTCTTCTGTTTGTGGTCCAGCCATGGCTTGACGACTTGGCAAAGCCATGCCTGTTCAAACGCTTCCACTTCCGGGGTTCTTGCGCAGTTGTGCCGGCCACGGTTCTGCAAAACCTTACCCGTGGCCGTGTCCAGCTGCAACGTGAAATAGGATTCTTTGGGGCTTTCGGTGTGTCGGATAAAGAAAATGCTTTCGCCGCTGCAATGCGCCTTGCCATAGCCGCCGACGCAATGGCCCAGCGCCTTGCCTTCAAGGATCAGCTGTTCTTCGGATTCCGCCGGGGTGATAATAAGGCCCATGTATTCCCAGCGCAGTGCTTGCAGGCGCTTTGCCATTTTCTCGAATTTGCCGCGCAGGGCTGCGTCTTCCCTGTAACGGATTGCAGCCGTTGCCCGGGCCTGGGCTTCGGTTACGCTGTGCGGGAAGGCCACAACTTCGCTTTTTAGGTCAAGGCCCGCGCGTTCTGCGTCTTTCCAGTAGTCAACGCAAAAGCCCACCGTGCCGCCTATGCTGTGAATTTTGCGGGCACTCTCTTGTTGCTTCCGTATGTAGTTCCATACGCGCACCAGGCCGAAGCGCTGCACAGTCCAAAGGTTCTTGTACTTGTCCGCAAAAGCCACCCCTTCGCCGCCCAGCGTGTCAGCGTACCCCCTGGGCGCCCCGTTGCGCAGGCAGACGGCAACGGCGTGTTGCTGCACCCCAATGTCCCACGCTCTGCGGCCTTGGGCTTTGCTTGCGGCCTTGTATTCCGGTTTGCTCATGTACAAGGCTTCGTGCGGCTTCTTCGCCTTCCAGTTTACCCAGTCCAGACCGGTGACGGACAGGCCGCCGTTTTGGCTGGCGGTCAAGCCCACCAGCGCCGCGCACAGTGCCGGGCTGTTGCGGGCAATGTTTTCAATTTCCGGGTGCCGCATATATATCCGGGCATAGTGCAGCAGGTCAATGCCCTGCGCCTGTTCTTCCAGCAGTTCCAGCTTTGCGCTTTCCAGTGGCGTACCCTCGTACACGTCGGCAGAGTGCGGAAGGATTGCTGAAAAATTGCCGTCGGCAACCTGGAAGCGGGCCATTTCGTGCCAGCAGCCCGTATAATACATGATTGACATACTGGAATAGCCGCTGCGGTCCATTGCTGTGAATCGGTGCCAGTGCCCGCCGGGGTCGATAACATAGGCGTTGCGCTGCTCCACGATTGTGCTTTCCCAGTCGTAGCCGGTTTCGTGAATTACGGCCCAGCAGATAAACATAACACAGCCGCCCGCTTTGCGGATTTCCCATGGGTATGCCTTCTTTACGATGGGCCAGCGGTCAAGGCGCTTTTCGTGTGCCACCAGCGCCGCCGTGCCGCAGTTCGGGCAGTGTATTGTTTCGCCGTTGCGTCTCGGCCCTTCTTCGGTGTCAAAGTACGGGTATGCGCCGCCCTCGCCCGGCAATGCTATTGTTGTATGCCACGATTCCCCGCAGGCTGTGCAGTTGCAGGCTGCATATTTTTCCCGTATGCCCGTTAGGGGGTCGGCCAGCTTTGTGGTTTTGTACCGAATCAGTTCTTGCGGGTGTACCTTCCCGTTGCGTTTCAGCCACGCCCACAGCGCTTCCGGGGCCATTCCCGGCGTTTTCGGCAATGCTGCCAGTATGTCCATATTCGCGCCCCCTTACAGAAAATCTTCAAGGCGGATTGCCTTGCGGCGGTGTTCCGCCGGGACCGCCTGTGTTTTGGCGGTGACAATTTCCAGTTTCGGGATTCCGTAAAATTCCCGGATAATGCGGTCAGCGTCCGCAGGGCCGCAGAAGCCCACATTGCCCGTGCGGTTCTTGCTGGCAAAGTCCGCGATTTTCTTTTCGCAGTCTGCAATCCCCATGCCCGTGGTTCCCAGGTCTTCGGCAACGATCTGCGCGGCGGCAGGCTGGCCGTTCAAAATGTCGGCAAGCTGCTGGCCTACGCACCAGGCGGGCGTCCCTGCTCCGGCTTTCTTCTGCTGTGCTTCGATAAGGCTTAAAGCCTTTTGTAAATCATTCATTGCATTTCCTTCCTTCGTGTTTTATGTACTCGGTGAATATCCAGCCATTTGGCCGGGCGTATTTCTCGATAAATAGGCGGCGGCGGTACACATAGGACCCCTGCAAAGCGCGGATTGCTTCGTGCTTTACCTCGACAACTTCCACAGTGCCGTTTGTGTATTCGATTACAAAATCCGGCGTGTAGTGTGCAGCGGGCAGGCGCAGGCCGCAATAATCGCTTTTCGGCAGAAGTTCAAATTTCTTGTGCCGTTCCACGTTCGCCACGGTTCCGGCCAGTTCTTTGGGCCATATATATGCCCGGTAGTATTCTTCTTCCAGTGCGCTGCCACGATCAGACCCGCCGGGCCGAAGCGCCGGGCCGTCCCTGGCCTTCTGCTGTCTGTCCTTGGCAGCTGCCGCCCTGCGCCTGCGTTCCAATTCTTCGCGCACCTGCTTTTGTGCAGCAGGCCCCAGGCGTTCAATGTCGATTACCACGGCACGGCCCCCTTCGTCGAAGTTTTAGGCTTATGTGCCAGCCCATGAATTCGTTATAGCTCGCGCTGGCTTCGTTCAAGTCCCAGCCCGGGTATTTTCTCGCCCAGAATTCCGGGTCGTACAGCCGCCCGTCGGTGCAGATTTTTTGCACTTGGCGGCGCGTCCATTTCCCGTCCGCCGGGGGCGGTGTTATCGGTTTTTTGATTCCTCGGCTTCGGAAATATCGGTGCTTTCGCTTCGGGTATTTCAGCATATAGTTTGCCAGGGCTTCCAGGCTGTTCTTGTCCATTTGCAGGCGGTCAGTATTCACGCGACCCAGGCGCACGCCCTTGCGGTGCCAGCAGCTTTCTATTTCGTCGCGGCTCAACTCGCACCGCAAAATTGTGTGGAAGTGTGGGGCAACGGCTTTTTGCCCGGTGTCTGGGTTTTCCTCTGCCCACTCCATCACGGCCAGGCATTCCGGCTTCGGCAACCCCCGCGCCCTGCATTTCTCTTTTATGTGGCGGTAGAAGTTCCGAAAATCCGCCCACGCCTGTTCTTCGGTTTCCGGGCGATACTCTGGCGCATAGGTCTGCGTTGTGTGGGTGTCTTCCTCGGTGAAGTTGGTATTTACCAGCTGGCGGAACAGCCGCCGGGCGTTCTTGGCGTTTTGGTTCTGCTGCGCCTTCGACGATCTGCGCAAGTCGGCAGCCCTTGCCAGCTCCTGGTCCGGCGTTCGGCTTTGCTCTGTTCCGTTCATGGGGTAAATTTCGACTTCCTGGTAATTCGCGGCGTTCTTACTTGTGCCGCACAGGAAGCGGCGCTCGCGTTGAAAAGATTTTGTGCCCATACTCTGCCTTTCTGCATTTCCCGGAAGGTTCTGCTTTCGGTAGGTGGATAGAATTTTCTTCTTTCTGGGTAGACAAACGAAAAGGGAACGCTTGCAAGGGACAACGCCGGGCGGCCTGTCTTAGTCTCTGCTTTCCGTGGCCTTGCTTGGCCGCCCTCTGTTTTCCCCTGCACCCCTTTCCCCGGCAGGAAATAACCGTCGCTATTTTACTACCCCATACAAGCCCTTCACGGCGGCCCTGGCCGCCCGCGAAGGTTTGACAACGTGCCGCAATTCCTTTATAATGAAGGTGTTATATTTTTACCTCGGCACGTTGTAGGCCGCCCCTCTCCACAGGGGCGGCTTTCTTTATTGCCTTTTGCAGTCAAGTGCAAAGGGCGCTTTTTGTTTCCTCAAGCCATGCCAGCCCCTTTTCGTGGTAGCTGGCGCTTTGTTCGATAAGGATATACCGCCGCCCGGCTTTAAGGGCTGCCACGCCAGTGCTGCCGCTGCCCGCGAAAAAATCACAGACAACCGCGCCCGGTCTGGTGTGCGTTCGTATCGCGCGTTCCAGCAGGTCAACGGGCTTCTGCGTTGGGTGGATTGAATGCCCCCCCGTCGGTTCATTCGACAGCCAAACGTTGCAATGGTTCGCGTCAAGGTTGTGAACAAAGCGGGCATTGTCTGCCGCCTGTATCTGTTCGTCGTACTGCTGCACAAGCCGGGCCTGTTCTTCCAGAAGGCTGTCGAAGTCTCGGTATCCTTCCCAGCTGTCCAGTTCAAACTTCGCCACAATGTCCAGGTAGGTTTCCCGTGTTGGCAAAAGCCATTGACTGCTTCCCCAACGGAAACAGTGGTCTGCTGCTTGTCCGCAAGCGTCGATTATCTGCTTTTTGGTTTTGCCGGTGTACTTCTGCGCAGCGCGGAAATATTCACGCAGCGGGCCGAAGTTGTTCATGTCCAGCTTTGCCAGTGCCAGCCCCGACTTGTTCCAGGCTGTGCCCGGTTCGCCCTTTACCAGTACAATGCAAAATTCTGTAATGTTAAACCAGCTTCGCAAAGTGTTCCCGGTTCCGGGGTTCGCCCATAGCTTCTTCCGAAAATTCGGCTTCACCCATACGGCCCAGGAATTGAAAATAAACTGTGTCCAGTTTTCCAACCAGCACAGCAGGCGGGCCACTTGTTGCAGGTCATTGTGCCAAAAGGCCAGCGTTCCGTTCGGCTTCAGAATTCTTTCTGCTTCCCAAAAGGCGCGGGCCATAAAGTCGTTATATTCCTGCTGGTTCTCGAAGGTGTCCCACTCGGCCTTCTTGATGAAATATGGTGGGTCAATAAAAACCATGTCCACGGTTTCGGTTTGCACCCCTTCCAGCAGCTTGAAGCTGTCGCCCTGCAGAAAACTGTCGGGCCGTATCGCGCCGAAGTCGTACAGGTAGAAGGGAAGCGCTGCGGGGGCTTTCAAAGTTTCACCCCCCTGGGCCGCCGCGATTTCTGCCAAACCGTCGGCGTTTATGCTGTCCAGCCAGCGCCAGCTTTGCGGCGGGTAGTCCATGTGCAGGGCTTCCAGCGGTACAGGCTCCGGCAGCCGCCGGGGGTTCTGCACCTTCAAGCCGTACAGCCAGCCGCCGTCGCGGTATTCTTCCAGCTGTTCGACGGACAGGCCGGACAGCTTCGCCATCGTTTCGTCTGCTGGATCTGCGGTTCCGATAAAGCCGGGACAGTCGAAGAAGCCGACAACAGCCCCCGCGCCGCCGTGGGCTTTGGTCTCATACATGACAACGCGCAGGGGATATTCTGCGCGTTTTTCTGTGTTTGGGTTGTAACTGGGCGCACATTTCCGAATTTCCAGCTTCTTTTCGCCGGACAGGATCGCCGCCGCCCAGTTCTTGCGGATACTCAACAAAATACAGTTATCCATTGCGCCGCCCTCACGATTCCCACCAGTATGTTGCCGTCATATCGGCCAGGTGCAGGAACAGGGCCAGTGCGTAACGTTCAAACGCCCTGCCCATTTCGTTGTAGCAGTCATGGTCGCGGTATGCGCCCATGTGCCAGCGGATTGCTGCCGCTTCCTGGTCTGTCAGTTCCATGCCCAGACGTTGAAGCAGGAACAGGCTTTTTTCTCCGTGGCCCAGCGGCAGGCCGCTGTCGTCGTACTCATAGGCGGGCACGTCCTGCCACTTGCCGTCTTGGCCGCGCTGGCGCTTTGTGGTTTGCCGATATGTGCCCACCTTGCAAATGTCGTGCAGCAGGGCGCAGGTTACGGCGCTGGCGTTCATGTTTTCGTCTTCAAGCTGGTGCTGCGCCAGTAGGCCCAGCACCTCGGTTGCAACGTTGACGCTATGGTAGCACAGCCCGCCGGGGAAGGCTCCGTGGTGTTTCGTGGACGCGGGCGACGTGAAAAAGCCCGCTTCTTCCAGATAGCGCAGCACGGCCTTGTCGCCCTTGCGGCCTTTGACGTATTCATTCCACAGCGCCATAAAGGCTTCCCGGTTCTTTTCCATTGCGGCAGCTTCCTGTTCCGCAAAGCTGGTGCTTGTTCCCATGTTCATGCTGCTACGCTCCCTTCTTGGCGGCGGCTTCACGTTTCAGCCGCCTGTTTTCATTCTGTAAACGCTGGATTTTAGATGCCATGCGCTCATATTGCTGGCCGTGCTTGCAGGCTCCGCATTTTCCACAGTTCGGGCAGTCATACAAGGGGCAGTGCCGGCTTATTTTCATAAAAAACAACTCCCTTCCCGCTTAAAGGCTGTGCTGGTGTTCGTGCTTTTCGCTGCGGGTCACAATCACCGTGCCGTCTTTAATCTTAAATTTCGCCGTCACGTTTTCGGCCAGCTTAATGGCCGTGCCGCCTTTTATGTAGTCATTGCGGACCATATCGGCAGTAGCTTCCAGCAGGCGCAGGGTGTCCGGCTCAAATTCAGCGAATAGCCCCGCAATGATTTCCCGTTCTTCCCGCTGGCGGCGGCAGGCTTTGCCGATTTCACAGTTGCATTTGTCGGTTGCATGCCGGTCCGCTTCTTCCTGCGTCGGTGCCGCGAAGGGTAAAACGCGAAGCTGGCCGCAGAAGCAGCAGCTTCCTGTTTTGTAGGTCGGCGGCTCCCAGTAGGGGCAGGTGCCGCCAGCTGGCGGCAGTACCGCATAATTGTGGCCGCCGGGTGGAATTCTGCCCATTCCTTTTCATCTGCCTTGCGCTTTGCGTACAGGTCGAAGGCACGGGCGTACAGGTCCGGGGCGTAGAGTTCCGGGTGGTATGCACTGCAAGCGGATCCTGTACAACGGGCCGTATAAGCGGTATGCCCGCAGCGGCCCGCCTTTATCTTCCCGGCCATGCAGGGGCTGTCCATGCGCAGGGCCGGGCGCTGCTGCTGCCATGCTTTTGCGCCTGCGCAGTCACACGCGCCGAGCGCCCATTCCATTGCTTCCTTTTCGCTGGTGAATCCGTTGTCCGGGCTTTCCACTTCCTTGCCGCAGCAGGGGCAGGGGACGAAGAAGCCGTCGGCAAAGTGTACCGCGTAGTCGGCGGCGGTTTCCGCCGGGGTGCGTTCGTTCTCGTTCATAGTCGGCCTTCTCTCTTGTATTTATCTGCCACAAAGCCCAGGGCCTTGTTTGACAGTAGCGAAAGTTCAAATTCTGCCCGGTCAATGTCGCCGGGCAGAAACAAGCGCCCGCGCGATTGCAACCAACTGTTGTAAAAGGGGCGCATTGCCGGGTGATTGATGTTGATAAAATACCAAGGTATATCGGTGCTGCGCTTGTCGGCGGCGGCGCGGCTTCGATCTTCCAGCACCAGAGGGGCAAGCCGCTTTATAAGGTCTGTGCGTTCATCTGCCATAGCCGTGCCGCCTTCCGTGCATTTTCCTGCGCAGGAACGCAGCGGCGCAGCGGGTGCAGCGCTTGGCGTCCGCGCTGGCGGGGTAATTGCAGTTAAATGCAAGGCCCAACTGCTGCGCCAGGTAGTCGGGGCAGGCCCACAAGCCAAACGAAGCCGCCGCTGCTGTCTGTTCGTCAAGGTTGCGAATGCCCCGCAGCGCGTTGTCCGCGCAGCCCACAACGGCCACCCGCGTTTCCAGGTCAAGGCTTTGCAAATATTCAAGTACGGTCATTTGCCGGCCTTCTTCCTGTTTTCGCGCAGCTGCTTGTTGTGCCGGGCCTCCATTTCCTTAACGTCCTGTGCAGTCACGCCCGTGGGCCATTCTTCCGGCGGCATATTCCAGATATACCGGCGTTTAATGGGCGGCTGGCGGTCAAGCGGTATCGGCTCAATGAAGGCTTCCCGGCTCAATCCGGCTTGCAGCGCTTCCTTTTCGGTGGTTCTCATTGTTTCGTCCCTTCCATGTATGCAGCCGTTACCGCGTCAAGCTGGCGCTGTAAGTCTTCGGCTTCGGTCTGGTATTCTTCGGCGCGCTGGTTGGCTCCGTCAAGTTGGCATTGCAGGCGGTCAGCTTCGGCGCGGTAGTCCTGTGCGCGCTGTTCGGCGGCCTGGGCCGTCTGCCGGGCGCTGGTCTTTAACAGGTCGTAGGTTTTACGGGTTCGCAGGCCGTCCCACGCGTACCACGCCAGCGCGGCAAACATGACGGCCAGACAGGCCGCGCAGGTGCGGCGCAGGATCCTGTTTTCTCTTGCAAGCCGCCGGGCGGTCCGGTTCGGCTCGGCCATGGGTTCCGCCGGGGCGGGCAGTTCAAAGTGCAGGCAGATTGTTTCCATTTTTCGTTCCCCCCTTAGTATAAAAACCAGACCCCTGCTGTAAGGCCGACAATTAGTGCAACTGCACTGCATATTGCCCGCAGAATCCACAGCAGACCATAAAAGAAAAGTGCGTCAATGGCTGCTATTGCCAGAATGGTAAGAAGTGTTCTGTAAGGTCGTTTCATGCTGTGAATTTCTCCCTTCGTTTTTCCTGCCGCTTATGCCGCAGCCCTCTTGCGTTCGCGTTCTATCAGCGCCGCAATGCGCTGCCCTGTTTCCGTTTTCAGCCAGGCCGCCGTTTCTTCCGGCGTGGCCCACAGCTGGCCGCGACAGATTGCCGCGACAAGCGGGTCGGCCTGTTCTTTGTTCAGCGTTCGCATACTTTCAACCTCACGCGCTTTCAGTGTTGAAAAGGTCGGCAACGCTGCACCCCAACACTTCGGCCAGCTTCGGCAGCTTGTCGGCGCGCGGCATTCTTGCGCCGGTTTCCCACATTCCAACGGCGGCCTGGCTCGTGCCCATAATGGCAGCAAGTTCTTCCTGGGTCATGCCCTTGGCAATGCGAAACTTTTTAATTGCCGTCATTCGTTTTTCGCTCCCTTCTAAAAATCACTATAAGTGATTGCTACGCCCTTACTATATCATTACTTTGAGTGATTGTCAACACTTAAAGTGATAATTTTCTAAAATCTCTTGAAATTATAACTTTCCGTTATTATCATAGAATAAAGGGGGCGCTTGTAATGTTTAGTCTTGAATTGAAAAAGCAGCGTGAAAGCCGTGGCTTGTCGCAGTACAAACTTGCGCAGCAACTTGGCGTTTCACAGGCAACCGTCGGAATGTGGGAAAGCGGAAAGCGCGACCCCAGCTTCCCGGTATTGCGTACAATCTGCGAATTCTTTGGCGTTTCTGCAGACCAGTTCCTGGGGCTGCAAACTTCCGAAGTCGTGAAGCGCCCAGTTCAGCCGGCTTTGTCGTCCGCCGATGCAGAATTATTGCGCAAGTTCCACGCCCTTGACGATATGGCCCAGGCCCGTATTTTGAACAGCTTGGATTTTGAATACCAGGCTGCCACACGTCAAGAACGTGCAGAATCGTCTATTTCCCCGGCATAAAAAAATAAGCCCGCCGGGCGGCGGGTGTGTGGAGGCAAGTATCATGGCTATTGAAATTGTTTTTTCTTCTGATGGTACGGTTGAGGTTCTCAGCGGGCGAAAAACCGCGCGCCCGGGACGCGGCGCAAGCATTCTTGCGCTTCTATCTGATTATGTCAGCGTTGACGTTGAAACCACCGGCCTTTCTCCTGTGTGCAACGAAATAATTGAAGTTTCTGCCCTTCGCGTGCGCGGCGGCCAGATCGTTGACCGCTTTTCCTCTCTCATCTGCCCGTCCGATATGTCCCAGGTCGATGAATACATTACCGCATTGACCGGCATTTCTCCCGCAATGCTGGAAACTGCCCCTTCTGCGGAAAAGGTTTTCCCGGGCTTTTTGGATTTTGTCGGATCCGATGTTCTTGTCGGGCACAATGTCGCTTTTGACGTGAATTTTATATATGACGCTTGCGGTTCCTGCGGGCTTCCGAAGTTCGGAAACGATTATATAGACACTTGCCGCCTTTCCCGGCGCGTCTTCCCCGATCTTCCGAATCACAAACTTGCTACTGTTGCCAAAAAGTGCGGTGTTTCCCAGGATTGCGCCCACCGTGCCGAAGCGGACGCGGAAACCGCTGCGCTGTGTTATGAATATATGATTCAGTACGCGCGCGACAACAATTTGGAAGATGTGCTGCAGCGCGCCCACGGCAAAAGAAATTTACGCGCTTCGGACATTGTCGGAAACCCCGAAGCGCTTCGGACGGATAGCCCCCTGTATGGCCGCGTTGTGGTGTTCACCGGTGCGCTGGAAAAAATGACGCGCAAGGAAGCCATGCAGTTGGTTGCGGACCTCGGCGGAATCAACGCCGACAGCGTTACAAAGAAAACCAATTTCCTTGTTTTGGGAAATAATGACCTGTGTTCCTCAATCAAAGACGGCAAAAGTTCCAAACATAAAAAAGCCGAAAAATACATTTTGGGCGGCGCAGACTTGTCTATTATCCCGGAAAATGTTTTTTATGATATGTTAGACGAATAAAGGGTGATTGTATGCGGGCTTTTATTTACTGCCGATTTTCCAGCCATAAGCAGCAAGAGCTTAGCATAGAAGGGCAGCGGGATATTTGCCAGGAATACGCCGACAAGCACAATATAACCGTAGTCGGCCAGTATGCGGACCGGGCGCGCAGCGGCAAGACGGAAAACCGCGTCGACTTCCGGCGGCTTATGCGTGACGCGGCCACGGGCGTGGTTGATTGCGTTCTTGTGTGGCGGTATGACCGCTTCTTCCGCAACCGTGCCGAAAGCGCCCTGTATCGCAAGCAGCTGGAAGCCGCCGGGGTGCATTTAATCAGCGTTACCGAATACATACCGGAAGGCAGTGCCGGCATAATCACGCAAGGCATGATTGAAACTGTTGCCGAATATTTCAGCGCGAAGCTGTCCGAAGATGTCAGCCGGGGCATGAATAAGGCCGCCCAGCATTGCCAGATCGTCGGGCGCGCGCCGCTTGGCTATCGGGCAGGCCCGAACAAACGCTGGCAAATAGACCCCGTGGGGGCTGAATTGGTGCGCCGGATTTTTGAATGGTACGCCAGCGGCAAGGCCATGGGCCAGCTTGCCGCCCAGCTGAACGAAGAAGGCCACCGCACAACAAACGGCACACTTTACACCCGCAGCAGCTTCAATTCCATTTTGCGCAACGAAAAATATATAGGCGTGTACAGCTACGGCGGGGAAGTGCGAATAGAAGGCGGCTGCCCGCGTATTATTGAGGATGAATTGTTTTTTACTGTGCAGCGGCGGCTTTCTGCGAACAGGCACCGGCCCGGCGCATACAAGGCCGAAGTGCCGTACCTGTTAAGCGGGAAGCTGTTCTGCGGCCTGTGCGGTGCGCCCATGACGGGCACGGCAGGCACCAGCCACACGGGGGCGCGGCATTATTACTACATTTGCAACAACCGCCGGGCAAAAACCTGCAAAAAGAAGAACGTGCGTCTTGATTTGATAGAGGAAGCCGTGCTGCAGTCTGCGCTTGATATTCTCACCGATGAAAATATAGCCTATATTTCCACCGAAGTGGAAAGACGGTGCGCCGAAAACAGCGACAGCGCCGCACTTCTCGCCAGCTTAAACGCCCAGCTGGAAGAAGTGCAGCGCCGACTAAAAAATATAGGCAATGCCATTGCACAGGGAATTATAATAGAAACCACGAAGGAATTACTGGAAGAAGCCGAAGCAGACCGCACGGCCCTGCGCCAGCAAATAGACCGCGCGAAGGTGCAGGCCGCGCTTGTCGTCAAGGCCGAAGCCGTGGCCTGCTGGCTTGACGGGTTCCGCCGGGGTGATAGGACGGATCCAGACTTCCGCCGCCAGGTGTTCGGGGCGCTGGTTCATTCTGTCTTTGTGTATGACGATTATTTGAAGATTATTTTTAACGTGGACAGTGCCGGGGCTGCCGTTGTTCCTTACGAAGCCGCCCAGGCCGCCACGCCTTCGGAAGCCCCGCCGGGTTCGTATTTGGACACGTTAGGGGCACCAAAAATAGCCTTACGGAAACGTAAGGCTATTTTCATAATGATTGCCGCTTTGTGGAGTGCTTTCATTTGCCGCTGACTTCTGTCTAAGTCAGCGGCTCTTTTTATTTTTTAAGAGAAATTCAAGAACTTTTAGTGTAAGAGAAACGGTGGCATATATGCAGCTGCCAATAAAAGTAAGCAGCAAAATTATTTCCTGAAAACTCAAGCGTTCACCTCCCTCATAATTTGGAGGCGACAATCAAGAGTAAATTATATCAGAAGGGGAGAGGACTGTCAAAATAAGCTCTCCAAATCCTTAATGGCGGTTTGTTGGTACAATACCAACCAGTCAGGCTTTGCCCAACTATGGATGATATCTATCAGGATCATAGTCAGAGGATTTAAGGAAAAGCAAGCCGTCGCGGGGGGCCCATTTCGGCAAACGGGTGGCTTTTTGTACACGGCTCCAGCCGGCGGGATTTCTCTTGGCGGGCCTTCCGGATGTGATGCGATAAACAATGTAATGCTCGCCGTTGCAAAATTGCAGAATAGCAATTTTGCCGGTAGGAAAATCAGCGTCTGCGTCTGCCAGCGAAAACTGCCACTGACATTGTGTGTCCAGTTCAGATAACTCTATGATTTGTTTGGCAAGTTTATGGGCTGTATCCACATTGAGCGGTTCAAACCCGCCATTGTCGTCGATGTGCAATTCGCCTTTCGCATACGCCTCATCAATTGTCGCCTGGGCGGCGGTCATGAGGGAGCGAGCCTGGAGCATGATGCGCTTTTCAACGGCTTTGTCGATATAGCCGGTCAGGGACGGGACCAAAAGCGCTGCCAATACGGCCAGGATGACCAGGACAACGATCAGTTCAACGAGGGTAACCCCTCTTTTTTGGTTGGAATCACAGAACCGGGCCATAGCGCACGCCTCCCGTATCAGTATAAAACCGTACAAATAAAGTATAGGCACATAACGATGCTGCGTCAATTGTGGGGGATTCCAAATTCTATATACATTATTTGTGAATAATGTAAGACTGTCGAAAAGCTCTTGCAGGGGCGAGCATTGCTCGCCCCTGCCCGTTTGTCTGTGAAAAGACCTTCCGGGACAACGCATTGCTGCGTCAAGCTGGCGGGCGACCAATGGTCGCCCCTACACATTCAATAGGTCAGGAATGTGATTCTCTGACACACTGACATTATTTGTGAATAGTGTGATATTATAATTCGGTTTTAAAAACGCAGACGACGACGGTTGAAAGAGGTACTGCCGAAAATCCGGCCCCAAATTTGTCGATTGTGCCAAACGAATAAAGTTGCAATCAGATTTGACTTTTTGTATACTATATCTATATATACTATACAAAATAATCGGAAATATTATAAAAATTCTGGTTGGAAAGCGGGCCGGGTGTTGAAAAAGATTAGGATACAGCGGGTGAGCATCTTTGATATTGTCGCCACGCTGGTGTTGGCGGTGGTGCTCGTCGCGTTCGCGGTGCAGGGCACGGGGGAGTTGGCTCAAATGCAGACCGCCACGGACGATTACATCCAGTGCGAGACACTGGCCCGGCAGCTGCAAAGCGGGTCGGACTACCTGATCGAGCAGGTGCGGATGTACACCGCCACCGGTCAGCGGGAGTACATGGACAACTACTTTGAGGAGCTGAATACGACCCGCCGCCGCGAGAACGCTTTAGAGTATTTTGCAGAGCATTACGGCGACACCGATGCTTTCACGCTGCTGAAATCCGCCATGACAACGTCGCAAAATCTGAGCTATACGGATCGGTATACCATGCGGCTTGTGGCGCAGGCCACGCTGGCGGACGAGTCGAGCTGGCCGACGGAAATCCGGTCTGTTTCGCTGCATGACAGTGACATAACGATGACAGACAGCGAGAAGATGCGCAAGGCACAGCAGTTGGTTTGCAACGACCAATATCAAAATATGCGCGATGATGTGAACGAAAAAATCACCGAGAGCATGGACAGCCTGATTGTGCTGACACGCAGCCGCCAGAACGGAGCGGAGACCGTTTTCACCGGCGTGTACCGTAAAATTGAGCTGTGCGCGGCGCTGCTGGTACTGCTCATGCTGGAAATCTGCATGATAACGCGCCATTTGGTGGTAAAACCGCTGATGGACTACGGTCAGAGCATCCGGCGCGGGGAGATTTTCCCGGTGGTGGGCGCGGCAGAATTGCAGGACCTGGCACTGACCTACAACGAAGTCTACCGCGAAAACCAGGAGACGCAGAAGATCATCCGTCACGAGGCCGAGCACGACGCGCTGACCGGCGCACTGAACCGCGGTTCGTTTGAAAAGATCCTGAATATCTATAAGAACGGCGAGAAGCCGTTTGCAATGATTCTCTGTGACGTTGACATTTTTAAACATGTCAACGACACTTACGGACATGCGGTGGGCGACGAGATCCTGAAAAAGGTCGCAAACCTCTTGCAAACGACCTTCCGCAGCGTCGACTATGTCTGCCGCATCGGCGGTGACGAGTTCGCCGTTATCATGGTGGATGTGAATCAGGAATTGAGTTATGCCATACGTGAGAAAATCACGGTGATCAACAATCAGCTGTACTGTCCGACGGACGACCTGCCGGCCATCTCGCTGAGCGTGGGCGTGGCCTTTACGGATCGCGCAAACCCCGGCGAGAGCATCTTCAAGGATGCTGACAAGGCGCTGTACCGTGTCAAGCAGAACGGCAAGCACGGCTGCGGCTTCTATTAAGTGCGCACGGATTTTGCGCAGCTGCGCCGTCTGCCGGACCTGCTTTTTCCGCGGCGCTGTCCGTTTTGCGGGTCATTGCTGGGGCCGGACGCACTGCAGGGCACGGTTTGCCCGGCCTGCGTGCCCGAGGAAATGCGCTTACAGCACATTCCGGCGCGTCTGCCGGAGGGCGAACACGATTTTTACGCCGTGCGGGAGGCTGCCGCGGCGTATTATTACGAGGATATTGTACGTACAGCCGTTTTGCGCTGCAAGCGGGGCGGCTGCTTTTGGTATGCCCGGGAGCTGGCGGACCGTGTGGCCGTGCTGGTGTTCGGCGCACTGCCGGCCAAACAGCCCGGAAAAATGCCGCAGTATGCGGGTGTGACCGCGCTGCCGCTGTACAGCTGCATTGTGCCGGTGCCGCCCCGCCAGCCGCTGCCCGGTATGCCGGGTCTGCCGCTGCTGCTGGCGCGCCGGTTGGGCGCGGTGCTGGGGGTCCCGGTGGAGACACCGCTGTACATCAAGCGCCGGGGCCGCCCGCAGAAGGAGCTTACCCGCGAGCAGCGCCTGCAAAACGCCAGGGGCGCGTTTGGCTGCCGCCCCGGCACAGACCTGACCGCCAGGCGGGTGCTGCTGATCGATGACATTATCACAACCGGTGCGACGGCATCGGCGTGTGCGCTGGCACTTTTGGAGGCCGGTGCGGTGGAGGTGACCGCTGTGGCGATTGCCGCGGCGGAGGAACTGCCCAAGAGCCGGAAAAAATCCCCTGAGACAAAACCATAAAAAGACCGAAGCGGCGTGCCCGGAAATCATGGGCGTACCGCTTCGGTCTTTTCATAGCTTATACGAGCTTATACGGGGGCATCTCCGCACCATCCGGTATGCCGTGCCTGCCCCGCCCAACGCCAGCCCTGCCAAAAATAGGGTGAAAAATTTGGCGGTTTTGCCACGCGCATAAAATCTGAACATCCTGTATAATAAAGACACGGATCGATTTTCTGCTGTAAAAAGGAGAAACCGCGATGACAAAGCAAAAATATATCATGGCGCTGGACGCGGGCACCACGTCCAACCGCTGCATCCTTTTTAACGCCCGGGGCGAGATGTGCAGCGTCGCGCAAAAGGAGTTTACCCAGTATTTCCCCAAGCCCGGCTGGGTCGAGCATGACGCCAACGAGATCTGGACGACCCAGCTCGGCGTGGCGCTGTCGGCCATGAACGAGGTCGGCGCGTCGGCGGAGGACATCGCCGCCATCGGCATCACGAACCAGCGCGAGACGACCATCGTCTGGGACCGTGACACCGGCGAGCCGGTCTACCACGCCATTGTCTGGCAGTGCCGCCGCACAAGCGAGTACTGCGACGAGCTGAAGGCCCGCGGCCTGACCGACCTGATCCGGCAAAAGACCGGGCTGGTCATCGACGCCTACTTCTCGGGCACAAAGCTCAAGTGGATCCTGGACAACGTGCCCGGCGTGCGCGCGCGTGCCGAGCGCGGCGACCTGCTGTTCGGCACGGTGGAGACGTGGCTCATCTGGAAGCTGACCTGCGGCAAGATCCACGTGACCGACTACTCCAACGCCAGCCGGACGATGATGTTCAACATCCACACGCTGGACTGGGACGACGAGATACTGAAAATTCTCGATATACCGCGCTGTATGCTGCCGCGTCCCGTGCCCAACAGCGAGTTCTACGAGTACGCCGACCCGATGCACTTCGGCGGCGAGATCAAGATCGCGGGGGCGGCGGGCGACCAGCAGGCCGCGCTGTTCGGCCAGACCTGCTTTACCAAGGGCGAGGCCAAGAGCACCTTCGGCACGGGCGGCTTCCTGCTGATGAACACCGGCGAGAAGCCGGTATTCTCCCAAAACGGGCTGGTCACCACCGTGGCGTGGGGGCTGGACGGAAGGGTAAATTACGCGCTGGAAGGCTCGATTTTTGTGGCGGGCGCAGCTATCCAGTGGCTGCGGGACGAGCTGCGGCTGGTGGACTCCGCCCCGGAGTGTGACCGGCTGGCGGAATCCGTGGAAAACTCCGGCGGCGTGGTGGTGGTTCCGGCCTTCACCGGGCTGGGTGCGCCCTATTGGGATATGTATGCCCGTGGGGCCATTCTGGGCATCACCCGCGGTACGGGCCGGGCCCATATCGCCCGTGCGGTGCTGGAGTGCATCGCCTATCAGGTGACGGATCTGATGCTGGCCATGCGGCAGGATGCCGGGTGCGACATCACGGCCCTGCGGGCCGACGGCGGCGCCAGCGTGTCGGACATCCTCATGCAGATGCAGGCGGATCTGCTGCGGATCCCGGTGGACCGCCCCACCATGGTGGAGACCACTGCCTTCGGCGCAGCATCGCTGGCGGGATTGGCCTGCGGCCTGTGGCGGGATACGGAGGAGCTGGCGGCCCTGCGGCGCAGCCAGCGGGTGTTCCTGCCCCAGCGCCCCCAGGCAGACTGTGACGATGAGTACCGCCTGTGGAAAAAGGCCGTCAGCCGGGCCTGCCATTGGGCGGAGTGACAGAGGAGGATACACAATTATAAAAATGTAAGTGCGTAAAAAAGGAGGCCGGACTCTGTCCGGCCTCCTTTCATGGGAACCTGGTGTTATGGGAGCCTGTAGGTTCACTGCCCCATCAACTGAGCTCGGACTGGCCGGTATACAGCTGATAGTACTTGCCCTTCTGGGCCAGCAGCGTCTCATGGTTGCCCCGCTCGATGATCTGCCCCTGCTCCAGTACTAGGATGGCCTGCGCATTGCGGACGGTGGAGAGCCGGTGGGCGATGACGAACACCGTGCGGCCCTCCATCAGGGAGTCCATGCCCTGCTCGATGAGCTTCTCCGTGCGGGTATCGATGGAGGAGGTGGCCTCGTCCAGGATCAGCACCGGGGGATCGGACACGGCAGCCCGTGCAATGGCCAGCAACTGGCGCTCCCCCTGACTGAGACTGCCGCCGTCGCCGGTGATGACGGTGTCGTAGCCTTGGGGCAGATGGCGGATGAAGGTGTCGGCGTTGGCCAGCTTGGCGGCGGCCCGGACCTGTTCATCCGTGGCGTCCAGCTTGCCGTAGCGGATGTTGTCGGCAATGGTGCCGGTGAAGAGGTGGGTATCCTGCAGGACGATGCCCAGCGACTTCCGCAGAGAGTTCTTGCGGATCTCCCGGACGTCGATGCCGTCGTAGGTGATGGTTCCCTGCTGGATGTCGTAGAAGCGGTTGATGAGGTTGGTGATGGTGGTCTTTCCGGCGCCGGTGGAGCCCACGAAGGCGATCTTTTGGCCGGGCTCGGCAAAGAGGGAGATGTCGTGGAGCACCGCCTTATCCGGATCGTAGCCGAAGGTGACGTGGTCGAAGCGCACGTCGCCCCGCAGCTCTGTCAGGGAGCCGTCGGGCTTCTTCCATGCCCAGTGGCCGGTGCGCTGAGGCACCTCGGTGAGGGTATTGCCGTTCTTCTCCACCCGGACGATGGTGGTCTGGCCCTCGTCCTCCTCCGGCTGGGCCTCCATGACGGCGAAGATACGCTCGGCGCCGGCTATGGCGGCCAGAATGGTGTTCACCTGCTGGCTGATCTGGCTCACCGGCTGGGACACCTGCTTGACGTACAGCAGATAGGCCCCCAGAGAGCCAATATCGAACACACCGCCCATGGCCAGCAGTCCGCCTACGCAGCAGGTGACGGCGTAGTTGATGCGGGAGAGATTGGCGGTGGCGGGCATCATGGACCCGGCGTAGGTCTGGGCCATGGTGGCCGCCGTCTGATAGGTATCGTTGCGGGCAGAGAACTGGTCGATGGCCTGCTGCTCGTGGTGGAACACCTTGATGACCTTCTGGCCCTCGATCATCTCCTCAATGTAGCCGTTGAGGTCGCCAAGAGCGGCCTGCTGCCGCTGGAAGCTGACCCGGCTGCGTCCACCGATGACCTTCACCACCAGCAGCATCAGCCCCAGAAAGGCGAAGGTGATAAGGGTCAGCGCCCAGTTCAGGTACAGCAGCATCCCGATGGTGCATAGGAACGTCAGGGAGTTGGACAGCACATTGGCGAAGCTGTTGTTGATCATCTCGGACACCGTATCGATGTCGTTGGTGAAACGGCTCATGAGGTCGCCGGACTGGTGGGTGTCGAAGTAGCGCAGGGGGAGCTCCTGCAGCTTGTCGAACAGATCCTGCCGCAGGGCGGCCACCGTGCGCTGGGACACCCGCACCATGATGCGGGAGTACACATAGGAGCACAGGGCCGACAGCACGAACACCAGTCCCATCAGCACCAGCAGCTTCAGCAGACCGGCGAAGTCGCCGGGGAGGATGTAGTCGTTGATGGCGGGCTTGAGAAAGTAGCTGCTGGCCACGGAGCCCACGGAGCTGAGCAGCAGGCAGACGGCCACCAGCACCAGCAACCCCTTATAGCGGCCTACATAGTGCAGCAGCTTCTTCACCGTGCCCCGCAGGTCCTGAGGGCGCTGATAACCGTGGCTGCGGGGGCCGTGGCCGGGTCCGCCGGGACGGCGGGGCGGCATGGAATTTTTCTGTTCAGCCATCGATGCTCACCCCTTCCTGCTGAGACTGATAGACTTCCCGATAGATCTGATTGGACGCCATCAGCTGTTCATGGGTTCCCATACCGGAGATCTTGCCATCGTCCAGCACCAAGATCACGTCGGCGTCCATAACGGAGGAGATGCGCTGGGCAATAATAAGCTTGGTGGAGCCGGGCAGCGCCTCCTTCAGCGCCGCACGGATCTTGGCGTCAGTAGCGGTGTCCACGGCGGAGGTGGAATCGTCCAAGATCAGCACCTTGGGCTTGCGGAGAATGGCACGGGCAATGCACAGGCGCTGCTTCTGCCCGCCGGAGACATTGGTGCCGCCCTGCTCGATGCGGGTGTCGTAGCCGTCGGGCATCCGGGAGATGAACTCGTCGGCGCAGGCCATGCGGCAGGCGGCCTCCATCTCCTGGTCGGTGGCGTTCTCGTCGCCCCAGCGGAGGTTATCCCGGATGGTGCCGGAGAACAGGGTGTTCTTTTGCAGCACCATGGCGCAGCCCTCCCGCAGCGTCTCCATGGTGTAGTCCTTGACGTTGTGGCCACCTACATAGACGGCCCCCTCCGTGGCCTCATACAGCCGGGGGATCAGGCTCACCAGTGTGCTCTTGGCGCTGCCGGTGCCGCCCAGAATGCCCACGGTCATGCCGCTGGCAATGGAGAAGTCGATGTCCGTCAGGTTCCACTCGGCACTGTCGGGATGGTATTTGAAGTAAACGTGGTCAAAGCGGATGGAACCGTCGGAGAGGGTGAGTTCCCTCTCGGTGCCGTCGTCGGCGATCTCCTTCACGGCATCGTCGTCGGTGATCTCCGGCTGCTCCTCCAGCACCTCCACAATGCGCTTGCCGCAGGCGATGGAGCGGGTCAGTACCATCATCACCATGGCCACCATCATCAGAGACATGAGAATTTCGGAGGCGTAGGTGAAGAAGGCCAGCAGATCGCCGGAGAGCATCTGACCACCGGACACATAGCGGCCGCCCAGCCACATGATGGATACGATGGTGCCGCCCATGATGAGGTTCACCATGGGGATGAAGGTCACCACGAAGCCGAAGGCCCGCTCCGCCGTCTGGCGGAGGGTCTCGCTGCGCTGGAAGAACTTCCCCTTCTCCCGGTCCTCCCGGACGAAGGATTTCACCACCCGGATGGCGTTCAGATCCTCCTGCACCACCAGATTCAGACCGTCAGTGGCCTTTTGCAGGGAGGTGAAGAAGGGCCCCACATACCGCAGCACGATGAACACCATCAGTGCCAGCAGCGGCAGGATCACCAGAAAGATCTGGCTCAGCTGCAGGCTGATGCGAAGGGCTATCACCAGAGCGGTGATGAGCATCACCGGGGCCCGCACCAGCATCCGCATCCCCATCATCAGGGTCATCTGCACCGACGAGACGTCGTTGGTGAGCCGGGTGATGAGGGAGGCGGTGGAAAAGTGCTCGATGTTGGAAAAGGAGAAGCGCTGTACCTGCCGGTACTCCGCTTCACGGACGTTGGCGCCGAAGCCCATGCCGGCCTTGGCGGCCAGCGCCGCTGCGCCCACGCCCAACGCCAGGCAGATCAGGGCCATCAGCACCATCTTCAGGCCCATGGTAAGGATGTAGGTGCGGTCGCCGGCACCGCCGTTGCCGCCGATGCCGTAGTCCACGATGTTGCTCATGGCCTTGGGCAGCATCAGCTCCAGCACCGCTTCGCCTGCCGAGCAGAGGATGCCCAGCAGGATATAGACCCGGTACCCCTTGGTATACGGGGCAAGCTTGCGTATCATAGTTCTGTTTCCTCCGTTTGCGCTGCGAGATTTTGCGCCACCCGTTCCAGATAGCGGTGCAGGGCGGCCAGCTCCTCCGGGGAGAAGCCCTGTTCCATCTGCCGGTTGGTGTCCTGTGCGATGCGGATGAAGTCACTGCGGAAGCGGCGGCCCTCCTCCGTCAGCCGGAGGACACGGCACCGGGCGTCCTGCTGGCAGGCATCTCTGGTGAGAAGGCCCTTCTCCTCCAGACGGCCCACGATGCCGTTGATGGTGGAAGGCTTCACGGCCATATACTGCTCCAACTGCCGCTGGGTGACCGGCTCCGGCTGGCGGTGCAGGTACATCAGCGCCCGGCACTGGACCGGAGTGACGCCGTACTGCCGCAGCGAGCGGTCCATGACCATCCGCATCCGGTGCTGGCACTGGCCCAGCAGCCGTCCCAGATGATCGCTCTGACAGATACTGCTCAAGGCAGATCCCTCCTCTCTGAATCATTAGCTGGCTAAATGTTAGCGTGCTAAATATTACCACGGAATGGAAGCATCGTCAAGAACAAATGGAGCGGCACCGTGTAAACGATTTGTGAACGGAGAGGTCAGGCGGCGGAGCGGCGGCGCAGGAGGTTTTTCCAGCCCAGCAGATCGATGTCGTGATATTGAAGCAGCAGACGGACGGTGAAGAAGCTGTCGGCGGTCAGCAGCAGCCACGCCGCCAGCGTCAGCCACGGCGGCACGGCGGTAAGCCACGGCCGCAGCAGCGGATGGATATAGCGGGCGGTCATGGCTGCCAGAGGCCCCCAGATCAGGGCAAAGGGCAGGCATACCCGGCGGTTCAGGTCCATTTTGGTGGAGGAGTAGTCCCAGAACATGACTCCCAGCAGCCTGTCGCAGCAGAAGTGGACGGCGTACTCCACGGCGGTGGCGGTAAGCCCGCCATAGAGGGCCAAGTGCCAGAAGGTGTCCGTCATATCCGGCGGCAGAGCCAGCACCGCCAGCATGGCAAGGCCGTATACCGGACACACCGGCAGCAGCAGATACCCCTTGCGGACGGTGTGGCGGGAACGGGTGACAAGGGCATAGACCTTCTCCAGCAGATAGCCCAGAAAGCCGTAGGTCAGAAAGCTCCAGAGGTACATGAGCAGCGTCTCCTTTCTGGAGACAGTGTGTCCCGGAGGAGAGTGGGTATCCCCACTTGCCAAAGCCATTTTTTTCTGCTATGCTGATACCGTCGATAAGCAAGGGTCAATGCGCCTGATATCGATGGTACTATCGAATGTGAGAGAGGAGGAGCGGCCATGGACCAGCAGTGGGAACAGCTGCGGCAGCGGTGTCTGGCCTGCCGGGCGTGCAGTCTGGCACAGGAGCGGACCCAGGTGGTGTTCGGCGTGGGCGATCCGGCGGCGGAGGTGCTGCTGGTGGGGGAGGCCCCCGGCGCCAACGAGGACAAGCAGGGGGAGCCCTTTGTGGGCCGGGCCGGGAAGCTGCTGGACGATATGCTGCAAATGATCGGCCTGTCCCGTGAGCGCATCTATATCACCAACAGCGTCAAGTGCCGCCCGCCTCAGAACCGGGATCCGCTGAACACCGAGAAGGAGGCGTGCAGCGGCTATCTGCGTCGGCAAATGGAGCTGATGCAGCCGAAAATTCTGGTGTGTCTGGGGCGCGTCAGCGCCATGGAGCTCATCAAGGCCGATTTCCGCATCACGCAGGAGCACGGCCTGTTTTTCCGGCAGGACGGCATAGAGAAAATGGCTATGTACCACCCGGCGGCCCTGCTGCGGGACCCCGGCAAGAAGCCGGAGACCTTCGAGGATCTCAAGCGCCTGCAGGCCAAGATCCGTGAGATCTGCGTCCGGACAAAGCTGGATTTTTAACGACGCACCGGGCCATACTACTTTCATTATTATTTTGTGGGAGGAACACCATTATGTATAAGAATATTGAAAAGCAGAAGGTTCTGCACATGGCGGAGCAGGTGGACTATCAGGACGGCCAGATCATCAGCCGCACACTGGTGCAGAACAGCAAGCTCAGCATGACCCTCTTTGCCTTTGAAAAGGACGAGGAGATCAGCACCCATGCCGCCGGCGGCGACGCCATGGTGACGGTGTTGGAGGGTACCGGCCGCTTCACCGTGGGGGGCGAGGTCTTTCTGGTGTCTCAGGGCGAGACGCTGATCATGCCCAAGGATATCCCCCATGCGGTGTACGGGCAGGAGCGGTTCAAGATGCTGTTGACGGTGTCGTTCTAAAAATCTGGTGCAAGATCCATTGGATCTTGCAGCAAAGGCCCCAGCCCGCTGCGTGCATCATTTCTGCGTCAGACCGCAGAAATTCCATACTTGCGGTCTGAGAGACATTTTGACTGACGCACCGGTCGTCAGCCAAAATGGATCAGACCTTTTCGCCGCCTGCGGGCGGCGAACTCTGCGGGGCTTTTGATAGGCCAACGGTCTGCATGGCCTTTTCCGGAGCGGTCAGAAGCTTTTTGCTGGCTTTCCATCCCGTGTGCTGCGGCACACGGGATGCTTTTTCGCAAAAAAGCAGGAAAAACCGTAAAATAGGGGGTTGCAACTGCCGCATCCCTGCGTTAGAATGGGGCTTACAACCATGAAGGAGGGTGCAGAATGCAAGGTGAAGGATTGAAAAAATTACAGAGCGGACAGCCCATCTCCACACGGGAGCAGCTGCTGCTGATCGCTCAGCTGAGTTGGCCGGCCATTCTGGCCCAGATCTCCTCCGTGGTGATGCAGTATATTGACACGGCCATGGTGGGCCAGCTGGGCTCCAATGCCTCCGCCGCTATCGGTGTGGTGGCGACCACCTCGTGGCTCTTCGGCGATTTGTGCATTGCGCTGACCATCGGCTTTAACGTGGCGGTGGCGCAGGCACTGGGAGCCAGACAGTCGGAGAAAGCCCGCGGCATCATGAAGCTGGCCTTTCTGGTGTGCATGGCCTTCAGCCTTGTGATGATGGCCATAGCGCTGGGCATCACCGGGAATCTGCCTCGCTGGCTGCGGGCAGACCCCGCCATCTGGCAGGATGCCAGCGCCTACTTTCTGGTATTTGTTCTGTCGCTGCCCTTCATGCAGCTGAATAACCTCTGCGGCGGACTGCTGCGTTCGGCGGGCAACATGAAAACCCCCGGCATCTGCATGGTGGTGATGTGCCTGCTGGACGTGGTGTTCAACGCCTTCCTTATCTTCCCCAGCGGAACGCTGCGGGTGCTGGGGGTGACGCTGCCGGGCTTCGGTCTGGGGGTTCTGGGTGCCTCCATGGGAACGGCGCTGTCGCAGGTGGTCATTGCGGTGGTGCTGACCTATATCCTGCTGGTGCGGTCGCCGGAGCTGCACCTGCGGCGGGGCGAAAAGGCACGGTTTACGGCGGCACAGCTGAAGCGCTGCCTGTCTATCTCGGCTCCCGTCATGGGCGAGCGCACCATTCTTTCCACCGCCCGGATGGTGACCACCGCCATCGTGGCCCCGCTGGGCATCATCGCCACGGCGGCCAACTCCTTCGCCATAACGGCGGAGAGTCTCTGCTATATGTCCGCCTTCGGCGTGCAGGCGGCGGCCTCCACGCTGGTGGGCCAGAGCGTAGGCGCCGGGCGGAAGGATCTGACCTATCGGCTGGGCTGGCTGACGGCTGCGCTGGGCATGGGCATGATGGTGATCACGGGGACGCTGCTGTATGTACTGGCCCCGGCCATGATTGGCATGATGGCGGTGGACGAGGCCGTCATTGAGCTGGGCGTGCGGGTGCTGCGGATCGAGGCATTCGTGGAGCCGTTGTTCGGGGCCTCCATCGTGGCCAGCGGCGTGTTTCAAGGGACCGGCAGTACGCTGGTGCCTATGCTGCTGAATTTCGGCACCATGTGGGGCATCCGTGTGCCGCTGTCGGCCATTCTGGCGGCCAAGTGGGGCCTTGTGGGTGTTTGGGTGGCCATGGCCCTGCAGCTGGGTGTGTGCGGTATCTGCTTCCTGATCCGTCTGGCCGGCAAGCGCTGGCTGCCCAAGGAAACGCTGCAATAAGAAAAATACACGGCACAGGGCCGGAGCGGTATCCCGCTCC
>OLQM01000328.1_pt1 | contig 54269 bp, 55 predicted proteins | sample 1673161 | NCBI WGS metagenome assembly OLQM01 (sample SAMEA3136761, study PRJEB25190) | human gut metagenome | reverse complement strand
AAAGAGCAAAATCAGACTTTCCTACCGTTTAAGTTTCAAACTATTGGTAGTCAATTAGTCTAATATGCTGCATCGAAAAACTTTCTTCGTTTCGTTCTTCCTGCGTCGCGATCGTGTGATGAAGAACGGGACGGCGCCGATCATGGCGAGAATCTCGGTCAATGGGATCGCCAAAGAGATTTATACCCAATGTCGTACGGCGGTCGATAAGTGGGATCCCGCCAAAGGACGAGCGACAGGGCGAGACAGACTCTCCTATGAAGTAAATGCCTACATCGACGATTTCCGAGCGAAAGTCATCGAGATCTACCGTACCTTGCAAGCCGAAGGGTTCGAGGGTAATGCCATCGAAATCAAAGAGCGGCTGAAAAGTCCCGGCAAGCAGGTTCGTATGTTGCTGGCCGAGCTGATGCTTTATTGCGAGAAGCGACAAAAAGAGGTCGGCGTACGAATCACGCAGTTGACCTCCAACAAGTATTATCGTCTTTGCCGCTACCTCCATGAATATACACGTTTGGAGTACAAGAAAGAAGATATTCGGTTGACAGAGGTGACCTATGGCTATCTCGACGGATTCAATACCTTTTTGCAGACCGCCCACCGTTGCCACCACAACGGTGCCATCAACATTCTGGATTGCCTGCGAAATTTCATACTCTATTGCCTGCGTAACGAATGGATCGAGAAGAATCCCTTTAAGAACTATAAACTGAAAGAAGTTGCGCCACCGCCGAAAGAACATCTAACGAAAAAAGAGATCGAGATGCTGATCGCCAAGCCGATGCCGAATCTGCGGTTGGGAAACGTGCGAGATATTTTCGTATTCTGTTGTTTCACCGGTTTGTCTTATTCAGATATGAAGAAACTGACCTTCGATCATATTAAAACCTCGTTCGACGGGGACAGCTGAATCATCGCGCACCGTCAGAAAACCGGAACGCCGTTCCATATCAAACTGCTGCCCATCGCCCAACAACTGATCGAAAACTACCGTCCCACATCGAAAAACAACCTCGTCTTTCCCGTGCCATCGGTCTGCGACAACATGAACCGCACGCTGCAACGTATCGCTCGGGATTGCGGGTTGAAAAAGCATATATGTCCGCAACTTGTTGACAGAAGTTACGTTCACTACTACGAATATCCCTGATACGTTGCAGCAACTCACGGAAGTAACGATTACCCCCTTCTTCAACCGCACATCATCCATAGCAAATCTCTTTTGGATATATTCATGAAGCCGTTGAGTCGCCCAACGGCGAAAACGGGTTGCAACCTGAGATTGCACACGATAGCCCAAGGCGATAACCATGTCAAGATTGTAATGGTCAATGTTACGTCTCACCTGACGATTGCCTTCCTGACGAACTAACAAGAATATCCTGCCATGAAAGAAAGTTTAGAGCGGATAAACGTGATATCCAATATAGGACATCTAACTCAACATTTGAAAAGAATAGTTGAAAATCCAGATGATGAAGTTCATATCGGAGGTGATTACAAAGCGATAGCTCCTCAATCTCTTATAAAAAAACATAAAAAAGAATTTAAGTTCTTTATTGCAGAATTAAGCGAAAAAATAGCGAGTTGTTTATAATTTTATGCAGCCCCAACCAATAAATAACTTTAACTACCGTAACGGGCGTTCATGCGCTGGCGCAGTTCTTTCTGCTTGGTATTCTTGTAGTAGTGCTTCTCGATGGTTCGGGCGCTGTTGCCCGCCATTTCTGCAACATGGGTAATCGGAGTGCCCGCATCGAGTTCGCTGGAAATAAATGTGTCTCGTGCCGTGTACCACGTCATTTTCTCGTCGATTCCCAGAATCTCGCAAACCTTGTCCAATGTTTCACTTACGAGGGTTGAGAAGCTGTTACGGCGTCCCATCTTCTGTTTGTCGGTCACGTGTTTCTCAGTATAGACAGGGAAGACGTAGTTGCCGATCCCCTTGCCTCTGTATTTTTCCAGAATTACGATGAGACGGTCGATAAGCAGTGGCTTGGCCAGCTTGGGGAATTTGGTACGCTCATAGACAATCATGCCTTCCTTTTCGTTAATCATGTCCCATGTCAGGTTAACAACATCAACGTTGGCCATACCGCCGCTGTAAAAGCTGAAGAGGAAAAGGTCGAGACAAAGCTACTCCTGCTCGGAGAAGAGGCTGCGGTCCATGAACTCTATCCGGCGGATGATGTTCGGATTGACGGCTTTGGACTCGAACTGTCCCCACGCCATCTTTTCCGTAGCTGCCTCGAAGATTGCGGGGTTGGCTCCGTACATGTGGAGTTCGTCCTTGGCGTAGTTTACCAATGCACGGAAGATGCGAAGGAGCTGGCGCAAGCCGGCACGATTACCGTTTTCGATGCCGCGCCGCTCCAGATAGACGATGTATTCCAGAAGAAATTTCTGGGTAATGTCGGTGAAGTAAAAGCGAGACAGGTCTTTGTTGTACTGCCTCTGGGTGAAGGCCGAAAGCGAAGTGCGGAACTGCTTGTACATACTGGCGGTGCCGACACTCTTAACGAGTTTGCCGTTCTTGAATTTTTCGTGGTTCTCGAAGTATTCGATTCGGACGTTGATGAGCTTGAGAACCGTCAGCACTTTCAATTCCTGCTTTGCCTTTTCCTCTTCTTTGGGTTTGAAGCAATCGGCCCATTGCAGTACGGAGAAGTTACGCCATTCCTTTTCCCACCGTTCGGCAACGGACATGTACTTCTCTTTGAGTTCAAGCAGCAGTTGGTTTTTCTTGAGGTATTCGCTGGAAGCGGATTCAAAACTCAGGGTTTCATTGTTCCAGCATTTGTAAGCTCCGGTGATACTGACGACCCGGGGAATGCGGGTGTAACCGGTCTTGTAGAAAATCATTTCCAGTTTGACCATCTTGGGGTCCTGGGGGTCTTTGCGACCTTTGAATGTGATCGAACAATACATATCGTTAATTTTTTAGTGGTTCATGTATTCCTGCCGGTTCCCTACATGGGTGCCTACATAAGAATAGAACTATCCACCGTATTCGGGTGGAAACGGAGGCAATCCGTCACCCGAAGAATCAATTAACTTGTTGATATGTAGTTGTTTTAGTCTATGCTGATTTTAACTTTATTGGAGTTGGAAAATCTCTTAGATATATTACTATCTTCGGTGTGAGTGAAGATAAACAAATGACAACAAAAGTCTTTAAGGAGTGTTTTGCAGAAGGATATGAGGGACCTAATGATGTCAAGTTTGATTTTTCTTAATAATGTCAAAGACGGAGTCGACCTTTCCATAACAATTACTCCTGACGATACAGAGTCCCGTTATTTTTCCAAGATAGTTTCCAAGTCGGAACTTGCAGGAACAGGCATGTCAAATGCAGAATATATGCAGGCTTCAGTGGATCAGTATATTGTACTTGTCAAATCTTGAATAAAACTGCACATCAGGTTATTTCTGAAATAGCGTTATACGGCCCGAGTGAAAAGGAAAGCAAGTTGGAGTATGAGTCTTCAGACTATCTTTGCCTTGCTTGTTCGTTGACACCATATGGAACAGTGAATTCGGAAGTGGCATCTGTCGAGTTTGCTACAGGGAAGGTTTCTCCTTCGGACAATCAGATCGAGATTGTGCTGGGAACAGTTACTTCTGATGCTGTATCTTTCAACATTACCACAACAAATTCCGATCCTTATGCGGTATTTATGAAACCTTCTTCTAATTTTAAAGGGAAGAGAGATGAGGAAATTATAGCCTATTTCAAGGATCAGATTGCGAGAAGCAGATTGGAGCGCGGCGAAACCCAAGGTTCATATACACAACTGGATAGTAGTACTGAATATTCTATTTTTGCATTTGGATATAAAGGACAGTCTGTAACAACAGGGCTTTTCAGAAAAGATTTCACTACTGAGACAGATATAGCCAAAATTACCTTCAGTATTAATGTCGATATGTCTTGGGGTTTCCATAACATTCATATTATACCTAATCCGATAACTGCATTGTACTATTATGAGATAGTTACAGAGGAGACCACAGTAAAGGAATCTCTGCAAATCATTGACGAGATTGCAAAACAAAAAATATCGTCAGGATGGTGCAGAGACCGTGCTCATTTCTTTAAAACCTATGGTTTCGAAGGAGAGTATTGGGGCAGTTATATGGGACGCTTCGAGAAACTCGAGCCGGGAATATATAAAGTCGTGGTTGTAGGTGTTGACGCAAAAACAGGAGAATACAACTCAGTGGTTGCTTTCAGCGAGCCGTTTAAAACTGAAGAATATTAAATTTAACAACATTTCCATCATAGGATGGGTTGGCTTGCGGAGCAACTCCTTTTATTTATATTTAAGACACCTCGAGAATAACAGAGACCGTTTTTGTTCTCGACTTCGGGTTTCCTTTAAAATAAACGTTTAAACCGAGCGCAGAAAGCAAACCAGTTTGCACGCTACCAAAGCGACGTGATTGTAATCGAAGTTTATTGAAAAAATGCTGCGAAATTTACAGCATTTTTTATCCGTATAGCGATTCTTTTACACGCTCAGCGGAGTAACGCTTACATACGATTTGCTTTCGCGTTTTTTGCAGAAAGGAACCGTGCTGTCACCCAATGCGAAGAGTGTGTTATTCTTACCGATAATTGCTTCGGCCGGAATTCGAAAACCGTCCGACACTGGTACGAATTTATGTTAGGCGCCCCGGAGAATCACCTCCTTTTCGCCGTCGGGCTCCACGATCACCCGCTCCCCGCTGTACAGTTTGCCGTCGACAATCAGTCCCGAGAGAAATTCCTCGATGCATTCGAGCAGGGTGCGGACGCCGTATTTGCGCTGGTAGCCGATGACTGTCAGCGTCCGCTTCGCCTCGTCGGTGATTTCGACCTTATAACCGAATCTGTCGACACGCAAGGCAACTCATTGATTTACACATATATGACCTGCTACACATCCGAGAGATCGAGCGCACGGAAGATGACAAACAGGTCTTCACCATCCAATACATGACCTACCTTTCCACGCAGGATGAGCTGAAAACACTCTTACCGGAAAGATGATACTGGTCACGGGCATATGAAAAAAGTCTGCGGAAATACAGACTTCCACCGACTTTTCATTTACATCTTGATCCCTTTTTTCATGGAACCGTTCTCGCTCCCAAGGGGCTGCCCACATCCTCGATCACGGTGCGTCCCCGGAGGCATCGACAATCTGCCTCAGCCAAAAAGGAATACGGGCCGTTGTGCTGTGTTGTCTTCCCTCCGGAGTTCTTCAGCCGCGTCATACCGCACCTCCACTGCGTTGCGGCCGGCATCACGGATCGGCCGTGCGTCAAAAAGACGGGACGACTCCGATGGAGGCGCCCCGCAAATTTTACAGCAGTATGCTGCTACGTTCGAATACACTATCTGTACTCGAACGGTATAGTAGACGACTTAACGGGAACGTCGATAGCATTGGTTACGGCGTAACCCTTATCGACAAGCTCCGTTACGAAGAATATCACATGACAATTCTTCACGACCCAACTTTCATCCAAGGTCATCGTAAAGAGATGCTCACCGGTACCGCCGGCAGCCAGCGCACCGACCTCATGGCCGGAATAATCCGAACCAGAGTAACGGCTGTTCACGTGGCGGATAACATTATTATGCGTGTTGAAATCGTAATCCCCCTTCATACCATTGTTCAGTTGAGTACCTGTCAGACCATCTTCCAGCACCCAAGCGCCTACGCGGAACGAACCGGAGCGAGCTGCTTTCACCGTAACACGAGCGACCAATTTGTTTCCAGCAACTTCCATACCGACCGAAATACCTGCCCCAGCATCCGCAGAAAGCGATTTGTCGATCGCCTGCTTGATATTGGATACGTTGTTGTTGTAACCATTATTCCCTACCCCTGTCTGGAAATCGAAATTTACATAAGGATACGTGCTGACACCCATAGCGTAATCCAAAGGCACATCGGGCTGATAAGGATCACCCCCATAGGTGTGACAGGCTGCCAGTACGGACTTGTCCGCATATTCGGCCGACTTGCGTACATCTTCCATCGCAGCGATCATAAAAGGACAGTAGCCGCAACCCAAGCCCGTGAACTGCGTGATGAGCGTCCGGCGGACGAACGAGGTGTTGTCCGGCTGGGGATCTTCCGGAGCGTCAGGCACCGAGAACTCTACAGCAGAAATGGTTGTCGGACGATCTTTGGTATTGTGGGTCTTATAAGCAACCCAGAACGAAAATTCACCCGGCTCGGTAACAGTGTACACAAGCGTGTTGTCCTCGATGGTGAATTTCGAAAGGTCGAGCACGTCGTTGCTCTTGGCATCGTAGAAAGCGACTGCGTCGAGCGACAATTTCACTTTGTCATAATAGACATTAATGCGGGCGGCATCCTGCCCGTCGGCATTGATTACCGTCGTCGATGCCGTCACCTGCAGACCGTTTTCGATGTTTTCATTCGTACCCCCATTGCCGTTTTGACCGTTACCGGGGGTCACCGGATCCTGCCCCGAACATCCCGCGCTCAACATAGCCATACAAAGCGCAGGGATAATGAATTTCTTGAATTTCATAATCTGTTTTTTAATTAAAAGGATGAAGTGATCACAAGGTTCAGACCCGTGTAAGCCGGCATATAACGACACGCCCCTCCCGAACAAACATAGCCTGCACGATTGCGGCCGTAGCTGAGTTGAATACGCGTACGATTTTTCAGGTAACTGAATCCTGCACTGTAATAATTCGTTTTAGTAAAGGAGTTAGCCTCGGTCTCGTCGAGGTTATACATATCGCTCACAAAGAAACTCCAATGCGGCACCATGTTGAACTCCACCAAAGCCGCGACCCAGTCACCCTCGTAGTCGGTCGAATAAAGGTATTGCGCCTCGACGCGCAACGACTTTTTCGAGTCGAATTTGTAGGTGACATCGCCTATGAAAATGTTGGATACGTAGGTCTGACGCTGGAAACCATGACTCGGGTTGCGCTTCTGGATCGAAACAAGCAGCGAGGTTTTGAGTTTCTTGTTCCACTGGCGCTCTACATCGATGTTAATATCACGCCACATCAACTCCCGCTCGCCCGATTCGCTCTGCTCCGAACGCAGCGTATAGAAAGTGGATAAGTTGGCGTGGAAATTCCAGTAGCGATGACGGTTCGACTTGCTGCGATACGTATAGTAGAGATCCACCTGACCGCCTATTTCGCCGTCGGTATTAACGATATACGGTTCCAAATTGGCCAACAGGTAAGTGTACTGGCGCGTCAGAGAGGGCAGGTAGTTGAGTACATTGCCCGTACCAGAGCCGTAAAGCGAAAGCATCGTCCCCATACGGTCTAACCGGCGGAAACTACCCGAGATGCTGAAAGGTCCGTAGTTATAACCGGCCTCGACCAAGATGGCGTTGCCGGCTGCGGCTACGTCCGCAACAGTCGAGTAGATGTCCTTCCCCTTATATACGTATTCGCCTTTGAGCGAAAGCCCCTTCCAGTCGAAATTCAGGCGACCCGAATACATGTTCAGGTTGGGCGAGGTAAGTCCGCGAGAGGCGAAGTCGATCGTCTGATCCTTGTCGAGCGACTCGTAGCGGTTGACGTAGCTGCCCTCAGCCGAGAACTGCGCAGCGTTCCAACCGAAAATATCATTCAATGAAATGTGCAGATCGGCACCGCGCACCCACGAATCCGCATAGTCGGTGTAGAGCCGGGGACGACCGTACATACCTTTCACCTCGACGTAGTCGCCGAAGCGGTAGATACCCTGCACACCCTCGATCGAATTGTTGAATCCCAGCTGACGGTCTTCGAACGAACGAAAAATAAGTCCGCTGCCGAACTGGTCGAAAATATCACCCACCCGCACGGAATAGTTGTGATCCTGCCACTGGATATACTTCGAGGAGAGATAGAAGTGATAGGCTCCGGGCTGCTGGCCGATCTCATATCCCTGCAATGCAGGGAGATAAGCGTCAATCTGGAGTCCCGCAGAAAAACGACCGTTCATGTAGTCGAGTTTCATGTAGTTGTTCGAACCGAAACGATCGTCGGGAGCAGTGCCTGCTGCACCCAATCCCGAGTCGTCCTGGTAGTAGATCGAGTTGCTCTCGAAACTACCGGAGAGCTGGCCCTCCCCCACGCGAACCTGCGCCGAAACGGCAAGCGTCGCCAAGAGTGCAAGCGCCAAGCCAAACAGTTTTTTCAACATATCGGAATCTTTTTTCGATTTAAAGAGTAACTCTCTTCTGCTTCCATAAAATACGCCTCCGCACCTCCAGCGGATTTGCGCATCCGGTTATTTTATAAAAGCATAAAGCAGGGGGAAAATTCCCATTCCGGGTACCTCCCCCTGCCTTATTTCAAAAGAGTCTGTTAGCGACGGATATATTTACCTGCCGCCCGCTGCTTCCAACGCTCGCGGAGCGACTTCTCGGCAAGAGGAGTAACCTTAAGCGGCTCGTAGCTCTTCGCATCAGATACGCTCGTGCGGCTCAACGGGCGGACAGCACGCTCGGCACCCAGCACATCGTTCGTCGTCACGGACTTGCCGCCCTTGACAACCGACTTCACGGACTCACCATTCCAACCCTTGGTCAGCGTCAGTGCGCCGCATACCCGGGTGTCGGTCGAATACTGTCCTCCGTACATTATCTTCGCTGCATTCGGGTAGTAAGTATCACCTTGGTACTCATATCCCCCTACAGTGATCGTAGAGTTATCGCTGCTAATCGTTACGGGGAACTCACCCTGCGTAATCGCCATTTTGCTGACACCAATGAAATAGTACTCGGCCCCCTTGTTCCATAACGTAAGCGGCGGCAGGTTGGTTACGTCGAACGGAGCGACTACGGAACCGTCGGATTTCATCTCGAGATACCACTTCGGACCGAAATCGAAGAACATAGACTCCGTATCGTAGCCGTTGTACTCTTCCGTAGTTGCGATGAAAAGGTCGTATGGCGTCTTCCAGCCGGCCAGGTAGTTGGTACTGTACTCGTACTTCGGACGGTCGATATCGAGTCCCAGGCAAAGCAGGCGGTTCTGGCCGCGCAGACGCTCATTGTAGAGCTTAAGCTGCTTCTTGAAGCCCTCGTACAACTTCTCTACCTGCTCTTTCGAGTAGTTTGTGTTATTCAGATAGTAGTCAATGACCTCCTGGGACAGACTCTCCGGACACGTCAGTCCAGAAACGATCTCCACCTTGCAGGTCATCGGCGCCTCGCCGCCCTCGTATTCAGCCGACAGCGTCCACTCACCCAGCAGACTTTCGAAATACTTCGAATCTACCGGCTCTTTATCAGGTACAGGCATAGAACGCTTCTTGCCGATGGCAGAACCATCTTCGTCGGGATCGTTGCCGGTACCCTCGTCATTGTAAGCGATTACACCCAGGTAGGTGTTGGCGTCGGGACGGGTCAAGAACATTACGTTGTAACCCTCGGCCGAGTTGATCTTCTCGATCTCATCCGGAGTAAACGCGTTACCGTTTTCGATCAGGTCGGTGTTAGTCCTGCCGGCGTTGAGTTCGACCTCCCACTCACGCTCGTAGTTGGCAGCGTACTTGGCAGTCACCGCGTCACCCGTAGTACATTTGATATTGAACCAAACTTCGTAGGGCGACTCCTCATGACCTTCCGGAGCATCGATACCGGTAACGGTTACCTCGGGAGCCGGTTTCGTAGGTTCGGGCAGCGTAAAGCCTTCGAGTTTGGCGAAAGCCTGCTTCGAACCGGTATTATCGTTGATACCCACCGCATAGACGTAATACTTCGTACCCGGCGTGAACTTAATGAAATACTCCGTCAGGTTGAAAGAGAGGTCGGTCTGCCCTTTGGCTATCTCATAAGTCTGGGTATTGAGGATGTAAGGTGCGTTGTAAGAGGTCAGCGCCCACTGCATATTCGACAGGTCGCCTTTCAGCATTGACGTCTTAATCCCCTCCATATCATACTCCTCGAAAATACCAAGACACAGGTAGGATACCCCCTCGCACAACTCGAAAGTGAGCAGACCGCCGTTGGGTCTCAATTTATCGGTATTGATCTTGATCTCACCGAGTTTTTCGGGCTTCTTGTTGGTAACCTCTATCTTCTGGTAGTAGCCGGTCCAGAAATCGCCCTGCTCTACATCGTCGGCACGGGAACCGGCTTTTCCCAAGATACCACCGCCACCGCCGACAGCTTCGTAGTATGCGTCCTGATCCCAAAGGGGCAAATAGTATCCCTGACCGAAGCCCCAAGGGTGCTCGCCGGATGCGAACTCGCCGAGCAGCACATAATTGAGCTGTCCAGGCACCATCGGGTTCCAGAGCGTTATCATCGAGCCTTCCTCATCGGTCACAGGCTCGCCGTTCTCGTCGCGTAAAATCGAATTCTCCTCGTTGAATACAAAAACAGTATCCTCGGTAATATAGTTGTGATATATATCGTCGAAGAGATTCATCATGTCGGCGTCGGTATAGTTCATCATACTCTGATAATTATACGTCAACATGTCCATCAGCAGATATTTGATCACATTCTCGGGATCGGTCGGCTGGAATTTCACGTTCATGCTAAAACTCATGTAGTCCACGTCAAACACGTCGTACGCGTTATCGTCGAACGAAGCGGTCTTGGCCTCAACCTCGAGAACCTTCTCAAAGAACTCTTCGTTCGCAGTGGTGGCAGCCACATAGATCACATACTCCGTATCGGGGTCCAGTTTACTTACGGTCAGCGAAGAAACGCCGTCCGCAATCGCAGATTTGACGCCGGTCGCAAAGACGATCGTTGCCGTCGGGGTCTCCTTGGCATCGGCCTTGGGCGTCGCCAGGTAAGCAATTTCTGTCAAATTAGCGGCAGTCACCTCCAATTTGACTGTCGAATACTGTGCTTCAAGGAACTTCACTTCCAATGAAGGCCAAGTACCGGGGTCTGGTTCTGTCTTGTCGTCGGTACACCCCGTCAATCCTACTCCTGCAAGCAGCATGCATACAAGAGAAAATAAATTAACAAATAAATGTTTCATAAAAAAATTTTTAATAAGGCAATTAAGGGTTTCTTTATAATCGGCAAAACCAAATGGGACGAAGTTCAAAACCAGACGCGACTTTTGGAGAGCAGAAGTAGCCCAAAACGAAAAGCGACGAAAATTTCGCACACGCGTCGAATGTAAAGCAAATAGGCTTTTCGTTTACATATCGCAGAAGATATGTAAAGTGAATCAGAAAAAACACCGTTCGAGCGGCAGGCGACTGCCATTCGAACGGTGTTTTGCATTAGGACGAATCCACCTTACTCGCGTAAATATTCTCCCCCGCCGAATAAGGATGCCTGCGCTTTCTCTTCGTAGTTGCATACCATCCATTCCTCCTGCCGGCGGCGGCTGGCTTTGGAGGCGCTGATCGTGCGTTCAACCCGGTGGATGATCCAGTCGTTTTTCTGTGCATACCGTTCGATCAGATTAAACGGGAACATTGTGAGCATGAACTTCCCCTTGACCGTTTCGAGCAGTTGCAGGAGCTGCTCCATGTTCCGCTCGTTGAACATATCCTCGTAGTGGCCGCAGTCGGAGTTCACGTAGGGCGGATCGACGAAGTGGAACGCATCCGGGGCGTCGTAGCAGGCGATCACATCGAGGGCATTGCGGTTCTCGATGGTCACGCGCTCCAGCCGCCCGCAGAGATTCTCCGTAAACTCATCTTTGGCATTGCGCAGCTTCTTGGTCATCGTCCCGGAAAAGTCGTAGCCGAAAGTGCCGTCCATCATTGACGCGAACGACATCTTGCAAAGTGCCCACACGGCCCATGCCCGCTCGGCCGACGCGAAGAATTGCGGATAAGCGTTGATATGCCCGGCATGGGCATGCACGTCCCGGCTGTGGAGCGTCTTGTCGATCTCGCGTTTGAGATCGGAATAGTAGACTTGCGCGCACCAGTAGAAGTTGGTCAGCTCCATGTTGATGTCGTTGATGACCTCGGCCTCGGCCGGACGTTTGGCGAACAGGACGGCCGCCCCGCCGCAGAACGCCTCGGTGTAGATGCGGTGTCGGGGGATGAGCGGCAGGATGTGTTTCAGCATGGTTTGCTTGCCCCCGTAGTAGGAAATAGGTGTTCTCATTGTTTCAGTTTCGGTTTTAATGGTTATCTTTGTGGCATCTCACCTACATACCGTGCAGGATTCCCATGCACGAAAAAAGCGACAGCTCCGCAGACGAGGATTCCCCCGGCTGTGCGGTGCTGTCGCATTGTTGTTAGTATGTAGGTGAGATGACTACTAACAGGCCGGGGGCTTTTTCGTGCCCGCCCCCGAGAGGCTATTTCAATCTATCGGCTCATGGTCGGCCAGCCTCCGACATCTCCGTCGTCTGCCGGGCCTGCCGGTACGCTTCATAGGCGGCCGCCCGCTGTTCGTCGGTCAGCTCGAAGCTGCCGTTCTGTTTCACGGCAGCGAAAATGACGGCCACATATTCGTGCTTCTCGTCGAGTTTCGGCAGGAGCGTTTCGAGCGGCAGAATGTCTACAACCGTCGCTCCGATGGCCTGCGCCACCTCCGGCACGAGGAACTTGCCGACGAGGAGCGCATCGCCGCAGTCGAGCGTGCGCCGTACCATGTCGGCGGGCGGTTCTTTCTTGAACTGGAACGTACACACTCCCCGCAGGGACTGCTCGCGCCTCCATTTGAACGTAGTCGGGTTCTCGACGAGTTCGAGGTAGTCGTAGTCTTTGCTTTTGAAGCCCTCCATGCCGCTGAAAAAGGCGCGGCTGCCTACTAATATCCTTTTCATTGTTTTATCCGTTTACGGCCTTTTTTGAGGTCGTTGGTGATTGCTTTCCGATCCACCTCGCTATAAATTTGCGTCGTCTGCAACTTCTGATGTCCGAGCAGTTTCTGAATGGTCGTCAACTGCACGCCGCTCTGGCCGAGGTGGGTGGCGAACGTGTGCCGCGACGAGTGAAACGTGATCTTCGGGTCGGCCCGGATGCGGTCGAGGATGCCACGCAGCACTTTGTTCACCGAGGAGTTTGCCCCGAGAGCCTTGCTGACCCGCTCGATGTTACCGTTGTACTTGTCCAGCAAATCCAGCATCTTACCGCCGAACAGCTCCGCAATGGGGAGCTCTACCATGTAGCCGGTCTTGGCCATCTTCTTCGTAAGCCACTCGCCCGCTATATGGTCGTTGCGCAGCGTGATGATGTCCGAGAACCGCAGCCCCGTGTAGCAGCCTATCAAGAACGCATCGCGCACCTTGTCCTCTTGGCCTTTCAGCGGCAGCTTCTCCAGCCGGTGGAGTTGTTCCGTCGTAAGAAACCCTTTCTTCGAGACCATCTGCTGGATACGGAACCGGTCGAACGGGTTGCCGTGGATCAAGTCGCGCTTGGCGGCCTCGTTGAGCAAGGCCCGGAGCAGGCGCAGACGGCTGATGCGCGTGTTGTGGGCGATGCCGCTTTCGCGCAGCCACTTGTCATAAGCCACGAGGAACTGATAGTCGATGTCGGTTACCAGCGTTCCCTTTCGGAACCGCTCGATGTTGTTGAGCAAGGTCTGATAGTTGAGCTTCGTGAGGCTCTTTCGCTCGCTCTGCTCGACCACCTGAACGCCGAACTCGCACAGCTTGGCCGCGGGCGAAATGTTCGACCGCACTGCCTCTTTGAGCATCGGGAGCTGCACCTCAACGCCCCGCTTGATGTACTCAAGTTCTACTCGTTCAATCTCTTGCATCATCATACAGAGGGCATAATTAAGACCTGCTGCGTTGGCCGATCCGACGACCGAGCCGCGGGCGAAATTTTCGGGGTTGACATACGTGCGAGTTGTAAAGTAGATTCGGCGTTTCTGTTGCGTGCATTCGATTTCGATAAGCCCTTCGCCGCGCTTGTTGAGCCGCCGGGCGCGATTGAAAACTAACTTGTAGCGAATTTTGTTCAGCATAGACATTATTGTTTGGATTATTCTTGTCGTTCCTCTAATATATGAAGATTAGTTCGGGAACAACTAATTCCAAATCGTGCCGTCGATGCCTATAATATCCTCTTTTTGATGATGTTTACAATCTTATCGGTCGCTTAATCTTGTTCCGAATATTTGCGTATTATTACGCATATCGCGCAACAATACGCAAATACGGGTCTTTTTACACGAGGTCTGCGGGCGTCCAAATCTTCAAATTTCCGCTCGAATTCAGCCCTGCGAACTGGCAGTATTTTACATTCGCTCTGAACGAGATTTGCAAGCGATTCGAGGGGCCTTGCCCACTTGTCCCGTTGAGAATTTGGGCGTTCCGCATAGGGTTGGTGGTCGTTCCACCCACAACAGCCACATATTTAACACCATCATTTACCGTCATGTAGGACAAGTAGTTCCCGAACGAGTTGTCAGCGCAGTCGTTCCCGAACGAGTTGTCAGCGCAGTCGTTCCCGAATGTGTTGCTGTAACAGTAGTTCCCGAATGTGTTGCTGTAACAGTAGTTCCCGAATGTGTTGCTGGAACAACCGTTCCCTAATGTGTTGCCAAATGAGCCGACAATATTGTTGTAGCATTTATTACCGAAATGGTTTTGCTCCGGATTATCTTTAAGCGTCATATTGTAGTTGCCGTCACCGAATGTATTTAACTGCATTTCGCCGGACAGTCCAGTATCATCAATACCTACAATCAGCACGATGTTGTTGAGCATCAATGCTCGATAACAGTTCTCGTCTACGGTGACAGCTGTATAACTATTTCGTATGTGGTTATATTCGCAACGGCCTATTTTGAACTGTTTGAAATAGCCCCAATCTGTTCCTGCATCATGGACATCTTTCGTGATGGAATAGTCTCGCCATTGCCCGTCATCATCAATCAACGTGAATGTATATGCCCACCTGAAGTCATTCGTGTTTTCGATTTCAACACCAGTCATGTATCCATTATAAGCGTAATATTGGCCATTGATAACGTTCTTTAAATTCCCGTTTGCCGATGCTCGATAACGCTTGAACTGGACATTCTTGAAGTCGTAAGGACAGTCGTTCTGCCACTCGTCGATAAGACGGTAGATGACGCCGCGGCCGTTCGTTGCATCGGCCCAGTGAAAGCGCGTGATGTCGTTGTCGAGGCAATACCACACTTTCCACGCCGAGAGGTTCGCGGTCGCGAAATACGCGGCATTGCTTTCGTTCACGATAGCCCTTGCCTCTTCGGATAACGTATCGGCCGCCGTCGCCAGCACGATGATGTCGAACGGATGTGCGGCGCTGCGCGCCTCGGCATCATTGGCCACGGTAGTCACGAAGTTGGTAATGCGGTAGTGATGACCGGGACGCAACTGTTTGCCGTTGCGTAAAGCGATCAGTTCTGCATACGACACAGAGTGCAATGCCGATAAGATTCCGGTTTTACTATTCCACTCCGCTTTCTCCGCATCGGTCACAAAGCGGTGCGTGGTGTCCTGCGCGATCATCGACGCCGGATGACTGGTCGGGTGAGTGTAGGCATTCGCCCCGGCCGCGATGCCATCGAGTTTCTTCTTGTCGGCCGCCGACATGAGGCCCATCGCCGACTGCGTGGCCGCCGTAGCCGCAGCTTTTGCGTTCCATGCCGATTTTTCGGTATCGGTCACGAAGCGATGCGTGGTGTCCTGCGCGATCATCGTCGCCGGGTGGCTGGCCGGATGCGTGTAGTTGTTGGCGCCGGCGGTGATGCCATCGAGTTTCTTTTTGTCGGCCGCCGACAGCAGACCGTTGGCTGCCTGCGTAGCAACGGCCGTCGAGGCCTTGCCGGTCCATATCGTTTTCTCTGCATCAGTCACGAAGCGATGCGTGGTGTCCTGCGCGATCATCGACGCCGGGTGGCTGGCCGGGTGCGTGTAGTTGTTGGCGCCGGCGGCAATACCAGCGAGTTTCTGCTTCTCTGCGGTTGTGAAATCTTCCGTCGAAAGACCTTTGCCTGCCTCCTTATCGACTTTCTTGTCGATGGCGCTGCGAAAATCCAATAAAGAGAGTGGCACGGATACGGGATTCTCACCCCGAACTGCCGGAAATGATCTTACCCCAACCAAAGACGTCACTTCTTCCAGTTGAAGCACATCGCTCGCCTCGGCTTTCAACTCGGCGACAATCTCCTTTTTGAGCTGCTTTTTTTCAGTAGTTGTAATGGGCATAGCTATTCCTCTTTTGCAGATTGGTTCAATATTGCTACCTGACTGGCGAGCGCATCGATGAGGGCTGCGGTACCGAAGCGCTCGACCGCACTGGTAAGGATACGAAGCTCGTCATCCGTGATTTCCACTTTGCCATCGCTCTTGTAGATGGCAAGGGCGAGGTTGAGCGCCTCGATACCGTGCATCTCGCGATAAATAAGGTTAGCGATGTCCCGCCGGACATCACAGCGCACTTGCTGCCGTTTACTGATATCCGTGAAGATTTCCAGTTCTTTGAGATCAACTGTTTTCATATGCCTTTAATTTGAATGATTCACTATCTGATATCGAAAGCCGTCCGCTTTGGTGATCAGCACGGTTACCGAATCGCCGGCGGCCATTTGATAATTTGCCAAATCCTCGTTATGATTGTATATCCCTTTCAGCGTGATGGTTTTCGACCCGGGCCGCACTCGGAATGTTACGGTGGTCGCAAAATCATTCGGCAGCGAATTCAATCCGAACTGTCTGGCTACGGATAGTTCCGTAGGAAGTGTTACGGTCGTACCACTGTAGTTCGGCTCATTATAGTACATCAGAATGGTATTGTACTGCGAGAAATCGATTTCGTAGCTCTTGCCGCTAAATGTCAAGAGACAGGCTTTCGTGCCGACGAAAGCAGGTGCCATCAATGCCGCATTGCTGGATATCCCGTAGTTTTTCGTACCACCCGAAACGTCTATGAAGAGACCGTAATTCGCCGAATCGAAACCCCACTGGGCACCGTTGTTCGGCTTCTTATTGACGATGCGGCCGACGGCACTGAAGGCTCCGCCAGCCGAGAGCGGGATCACGTCGTTGCCCAACATCGCGTAGCCCGAATTACCGCCCACGCGGAAGAAATCACGACAGATAAACAGATTGCCGAAAGAGGCCGTATGCGCGTCATCAACGGCTGCCCCGATATGATCTCGGCCGATCTCGAATCCGCCAATCGAACCTTTCGTTGCCTCGATCTCGCCTTTGAAGACTCCGTTGGAGGCTTCGATGCTACCGTCCTCCAGAATCTTGAAGTTCTCGTTCGCTGTGACCAAGCCCTCCAACTTGATGCTACCCGCCTTGATGAAGACGCCTTTGGTCGAAGCGCCGACGAACGATTGCAACGACCCGTCGCCGCCGATAGCGAATAAGCCCGTGACATCCTTTCTACTCACGAGACCGGTAGTGTTGATCAGATTGCCATGTTCATCGAACGATTCCGTGGCGATGCGCACCAGCTGGTCGGTCTGCTCGAAAAGCGTTCGATAGGTATACGCAAGGTCCTCCGCCTCATCGACACCCAATGTCAGCATGTAGATGAAGATTTTCCCGGTAAATGAGAGGCGGAAATCGCCGGTGCCGTTCCACATTCCGGAGCACTCGAACGTTCGGTACTCATCGTCGGGCCGCAGCTCCCTGTTTGTACGGAACGCCTCGAACGACTGAAAACCGGTTCCATCGCACCCATCGAACCGGACATCGAGCGAACCGGCTTCGAGACACTTATAGAGGAACGCCAATTTGAAAGCCCTCGGCTTACGCAGGCCATCGGCCCCGGTTTCATAATCCAATCGGGTCTTGAAGTCGGCGTTTCGCTGCTTGAGGTACTGGTTGTCGATATACATTACCGCACGTCCCTCTTCCTCACGGACGCAAGCGCAAGGCCCCTTCTTCGCCAACAAGGCGCCGTCGAGCCAAAGCAACCGGCCGCCGGCCGCGAACAGGTCGATGTCGTTCCCCGTCTCCCAGTAACGAATGCCGTCTGCGAAATCGGGGTTATTGAGGATGCTGCTCCCGTCTCGGAATGTCTCGATGCTCGACCGGATCATTCCCTCCATGACCTCGAACTTCGTAGCGACGTCTTCGCCGGAAGTCAGCAAAAAGCGGCCCCGCAAAAATGCGTTATCGGCATATAATCCGTACCCTTCGGGCTGGCCGTCGGCCGGAAACCAATCATCCTTGATTCCATCCAGACAGCCGAGCCGGGCACGGAGACATCCGTCGAAAGTCTTGTCGGCAACGCCGTTCAATACATCGATCCGTGGCTGTCCATCCTCGGTTGCGGAGATAGAAATCACGCCTTGCCGAAGCGGATTTTCAGAGTTACCCATAAGTACCACCTCATCGCCGGCCGCCGGTTCCATGCCGCCGAACTCCGAAACGGCAACAGCCGCCACCCCGTTATCGACGGCAGCCACTTCGACCCAGTAGGCTTTGGGCGTCGGGCCGTTGAAAACGGCGCAGCGGATCAGATCGCCTGCAACCACGCCGCAATCTGTCTCGAAGCGCAAAAGATAGTATTCGCCGGCCGCATCCAATTCGGCACTCTGAATTTTACCGTTAGACGCCGACACGACCAGCTGGCCGCCGACAGCACGGACTTTTTCGAGCAGCAATTCCTGAATGCGCAGCGACTGACGGACCGTGAGGAAATCCACGGTCAAATTGGACGTTCCGTGCCCATCCTGCCATAACTGCCAACCGGCGCCGGCCATGCCGTCGACGAAGTGCGTCGAACGGAGCAAATCGCGTACGACAGCCGTCTGGAATTCGGCATTCGCCTCCGCATCGATGGCCCCGCCACGTTCACCTCGCTTGAAGTCGCCGATCCGCATCCCCTCCTTGAACGTAATCAAGCCTCGGGCGGTATCCGCTTTGCGCTTGTTGAGAAACTCTTTCATCGACCGCTTGGACGAGAAGAGATTGAAGTCGGAGGCCGGTGTGTTCTCCCAGCTGCGAACGACATCCGGCAAATTACTCGTCGCGATGCGGGTATAGTTGCGCACCTCCTCGATATTGTCCTCGATTCTCGACAAGGCGCCCGTCGAGAGAACGTCGCTGATCTCGAGGTCGTACTGTGTCGGAATGTTCAGATTTTGGGTAAAGCGCACGATCCGGCTGTCGCGATAACCGTTCTCCGGGAAATATCGTGTGCTCTCCAGCCGGACGCGTTGGCCGATGTCGAATCGCAGGTCGCGCGCTCCGATATCGATATAGTCGGTCGTAACCTTATAGACGCGCCGATCCTTGCGATGCTTGAGCATGTACGCTTCGACGGCCTCGGCGAACTCCTTTTCGGCCAGTGTATAGTATTCGTCCGGCATCCGGAGGTTCCAAAGGATATACTCGTCGCCGGGTTTCGGCACCAAGAGCCCACCCGGCAGCTGCGTTTCATCGTCATAAGGCCATTGGGTGATGATCTCGAACTCGCGGCTCTTCGAGTTGAAATTCACCTCGAATTCGCGACCGTTCAACTCTCCGCTCTGGAACGTGACCTGCTTGACCAAACCTCCGATTTCATAGGTGTTCGGGTCGAACGACAACTCCTCGTCCTTGAAGTAGTAAATCGTAAATGGATCGCCGTCTTCACCGGTCGCGCTCTCGCTGCGGACGCTCGAGATCGTACCGATGCGCCGCGGGTAGACACCCGAAAAGGCCTCCCGCTCGTAGTGCTCGACGATTCCCAGATGGGTATCCTGCTCCACATACTTCGCACCGCCGGGCAGCTGGAGCCGGGTGGCGCCGTAGTGCTCGCGGTCGATGTTGCGGCTGCTGCCTATGGGGAACAGCCGGGTGAAAAACTTCACGTCGTCGGCCGACGCGATGTCAATCGATTCGGCGCCGTTCGCGTACCCGAGCGGAACGGACTCGCCGTACTCGCACCGGCCCAGATTGACGGTCATGCCGTCGATCCACCATTCGGTTTCGGCCGCATCGGCAATCATGTTCAGAGCGTCGCTGCAATAGGTGCCCTCATAATCGACGACGAGGTTCTCCGTATCGATGACTTCGCCGACTTTCCAGTCGGTCGTTCCCATCTGCCGATTGATGTTTTCGACCACCAGCGCCACCTGTTCATGCGCCGGAGCCGTCAGGGAAAAGACGGGGTCGTTCTCACCATCGACCGTCTTGAGCATCAAAGCCTGCGACAGGAGGTTTTCAGGGCCGTAGAACTTGACATCGTATTCCCATTCTACGGTCGAGGTCTGCTTGGGCACGTACTCCTCGATAAGCCAGTAACGCTGCCCCTCGAACTCCACCCAGTCGTTCACGTCAAGACGCACGAAATCGAAAGAGACGAACGACAGCGCCAACATGTGGTCCGCCATCACACCCCTTTGACGCGTCGAGTTGTCCGACGGCGACACCGTCAGTTTCAACTCGTCGAACTGGTTATAGATTTTCAATTTCATGCTGCTCTCAAATCCTATTCAAATGCCATTCAAACGGCGTTAAAATGCGGGCTGCGGCTCCCGGAACTTCACGTAGAATTTCCCGGCAACCTCGCCCTCAAAATCGGTCAGCTGCTTATAGTCGGTGGCTTCCTTGTAAAACATTCGGAAGTGCCGTTTCAACTCGGGGAAGTAGAAATCGAGCCAGCCGTCCTCGCCCCGTTGCAGCATTCGGAGGAATGCCGAATAACGCTTCGAGAACTCCGTCCGGTCCGCCGCGACAATGGCGAATTGAAGCGACACATCGCGAGGCTGAAGTTGCTGGACGATGACTTCGGGAACCTTTGCTCCATCCTGTTCGCGAAACGACACCTCTTTCTGCGGCTTCACGGCCGACGGCTTCAGCAGCGACGAGTAGTTCTTCATGTCACCGGGTTTGTCCTCCGCAAGAAAAGCCCCGTATTCGACGTAAGGGTCGATGTCGTTTATCATCAACAAGCCAGTCAGTACATTCATAACTACTTCACTTTTAATCCGTCTCGCTTTACCGCCTGAAGAAGCGCGAGGATGAGCGGAATATCATCGGTATTCCGGGCGATGCGATTCAGAGCGTCCAATGCCCCAGCCAATCCCTCGGAGACGTTGTCCAGCTTCTCGTCGATGCTGGCTCCGTGCATTTGAAGCGACGTCATCAACCCTTCGAGTTTCGTACCCTGATCCTGCGTCATGGCTGTGAAGGCTCCGGCGCGGCCGCTCTGCGTCATGCCGTCCGGTTTCCACAGCTCGTACCCCCTCTCCTCGGCGTGCTTCGCAAACTCCGACATCCATGCCTCAGCAGCGTCCATGTCCGAACCGATGCCCGAATAGAAGTCGTCAAGCAGGTCCATCACGTCGTAGGCGATGTCCTCCTCGCTCTTGCCACTCGAATAAATCGCCTTCAGGTCGTCCTGCAATTTGTCGAACTTGTCGGCGAAGAACAATGAGTAGACGACCTGATCGGCCAGTTCCTCGAGTTTGGCCGCGATGTCGTCGCACATGTCGTCGTAGACCCCTGTGACGCCTCTGGCCATATCCCGGACGCGATCCAGCACGCTGTCACCAAGCGACCCGAACGTAGCGGAGAGGTAGTCTTTCAACGCCTGTTCCGCCTCATCCATCATATCTTTCAAACTGATGAGGTTCTCCAGATACTTGCGCGTCTCGTCCGACATCTTCCGCGTGTCGAGAATCGTCTGGAGCATCGCCGTATCCAGATTGCCGTTGGCGTCGATCAGCTCCGGATATACCGAGAGGATACTGCTGTAAACGTCCTTGCCCTTACCCCAGCCGAACAGGCCCGTCTTCTTGTGTCCCGTGACGATCTGTGCCGAAGCGAGTCCATAGATGCCCTGTTGATATTGGGCCATCCGCGCAGCGTACGTTCCGTAGGCATCGCCCGTGACGCGCTCGATCCAGTTCATCGTAGGGGTCGAACCTTTCATCTCAGCCTCGAACTGCGACAGAGCCTCCTTGTAGACCTGCATGGCGTTGGCCGCCTTCATGATCTGACGCTCCCCGAAGACGTTCGTCGCCTCCTTCAGCAACAGGTTCTGCTCTAACAGCGCGAGGTTGTACTGCCGCTGGAAGTCGAGCTTCGCACGCTCGATCTCCTTCAGCGCCTCCCGATGCCGGGCCTCGGCGGCGAAAGCCTGACCGATGAAGTTGGCCGCTTCGCCGATGGCAGCACCGATGCCGCCGATGAGGCCGCCTTTCGCGAATCCCTGACCGATGTTCGACACGGCGCCCAAGACTTGCTGCACGCCGCTGATGGCATCGGCCGTCTCGGTGTCGCCCATCTGCTCGAACATATCGGCGAGTTCCCCCGCGGCGTCCGCTGCGGCACCGCCGATGGTTCCGATGGCACCGGAGATCTCCTTGATCCCGCTCGCGCCTTTGAGTTCGGCCAGCCCCTTCTCGAAGGTCTTGAAGATATTCTCCCACTTGTTACCGCCGCCCTTCTTGCCGGTGTTGAGTAACTTGTCGAGTGCCTTGCGCAGCTTGTCCAACTCCGCCGGGCTCTTCTCGATATTTTTCAGTTCCGCTGCGGAGATGAAGGTGATACCCTCCGCAGAACCTTTGCCGTTCAGGTATGCCTGCAGCTGCTTCGCCTGTGCGATCAGGTCGCGCAATTTGTCGAACGACATCGACGAATAGTCGCCGAAGAGCTGCTTGAGAAACCCGTTGTCTTTGGAGATGCTCGCAGCCTCGGCATCGTTGATGGACTGAATGCCTTCCTCAATCTGCTGTCGCGCTACGGCGATGGCTCGGTCGATAAGTTCCGAATTGGCCTCAGTGCGCTGTTCTTCCAGCGCGGCGATATCCCTGTCGCCCTGCCGCTTGATCTCCGCGCGTCGGGCCTCGAAATCCCGGTATTTCGCGAGCAGGCCCGACAGAGCGGCCAGCTCTTGATTCTTCTTATCTTCGGCGACCTTGATCGCTCGGTGTATCCGAGCATCGGAAGCCGCATTGCCTTCTGTATCCTGTTTCAGCGCATAGTACTTCTCCTGCAACCGGTGCAACGCTTCACCGGCCGTCCCGTCCGGATCGACATCGACGGCGATCACAAGCCCCAGCGTATCGGCTTTCAGAATGTCCTCGGCGCCATTGAGCGATTCGTCGATGTACGCATTCAGTTCGGCTTCCGAAAGCACATCGCCGTTGGGCAGAATCGGCGTGACGAGAATCTCGTGGCGCTTGCCGGCCGCATCGTCGATACCGAACTGGGAGCTGAACACCGTAGCGATTCCCTCGCCGGCATCCTGCCAACCCTTCTCCGCCAGCCGTGCCGCATCGATCATCGGCCGCGCCAGCAGATCGACATTGCCGACGAACCGGTCCGTCATCTGCTTGCCCAATGCAGCCAGACGCTCATCGCTCAAATGGCTGCGCAGCTCGGCGATGGCCTTGCCGTGCTTGCGCTCGGTCTCCTCGCGTTCCGCCGCATAATCCTTGTAGGTTTCGAGAAGGTTCTCGAGATGATCCGCATTCGCTTTCTCTTCTTTCTTGTCGATCTCGGTCAGCGTATGATCGAGCCTCTGGGCGGCCTGCACCCGCTGGGCCGCTGCCTGTGCGAGAATCGCCCCCTTCTGTCCCGGTGTGACCTTCCCGCCGGCCTTGCGCAGCCGCTCGTAAAGCTGGAGACGCTCCTGCTCCTCTTTGGCGATGCGCGTCTTCTCCTGCTCGAAGGCTTGCTGCGCCTCGGCGCGCTCTTTCTCGAAACCCTCCTTCATCAGCGCGATGCGTGTGTTCTCGATACGCTGGCGAGCCTTCGTCTCGAAATCGACGAGGTTTTGCGTGAGCGTGTTCACATCGGTTGCACCGTTCTTCGGAGGCGTAATGAACCCGCCGATATTGAAATCCTTACCGATATTGGCGATCTCATCCATCAGGTTCTTCGCCTCGTCCAGATAAGCATCGCGCTCTTTCTTAGCCGCAGCGACCGCTTCCTTTTTCAGCCATACTCCGTTGGGCGAGTTTTTATATCGCTGATTATCGGAAAAGAATCGGTCTACTTTTCCGCCGTAGCCCCACCACGTATCATAATCCGATTCCGGTTTCGCCTCGGCCTCCTGCACCCGCTCGTCAGCCTCGGTCGCTTTGTTGATAAGGCTCTGTACTTTGGCCTGAAGAAAGAGCATCTGAATGTAAGCGGCACCTTTTTGAAGCAGCGTGTCGTACCATTCGCCGATGGTGTTGTAGTAGCCGAAGCTCTCGCCGTATTTCCGGTTGAGCTCATCGACTTTCGCTTTTTCCTGTTCTTTGGTACCATTGAATTCTCTCAGACTTTTCAGGGTCGAGTCGATTTCAAATCGGGTTTTTATCATCTGCGCACGACCGTCCTTTTCGATTTCCACCCGCTCTTTGGCTTTGGCCGCAGCTTCCTCCTGCGAATCGGAATACTTGTTCCAGAGCACGATCAACCCCGTAATGACGGCCGAGAGCCCCAGCGTCAGCGTCGCCATGAGCGCCGAAGCAGCAGCCGTCGAAATGCCCAGCGATGTTGCCAGCCGAGTATTGGCCGCCGTCAGCATGTTCTTCATCTTGACGACCGTTACCAGCCGGAACGCCGAGTCCTTGTTCAGGGCGTTCATCACCTGCTGCAAGCCCATCGTAATGGCCAGCACGCTCTGCACGCGCGTCTGAACCTTGACGAGGTTCTCGTTCTCCGACGCGAAAGCGCCCATGATGCCCGTAGCCATCGTGAAAGCTCCGGACACACCGTTCACCCCGCTCATCAGACCTTGCAGGCCGGAGTTGTCGTGCGCCAGAATCTTCGTCTGCGTACGCAGATCGCCCAGCGTATCCTGCAACAGGGCTGCGCGCTGCGCCATCGTCTGGTACTCCTGCGAGTTCTGACGTCCCTCGAGCCGCATCTTTGCCATAGCACCCAGAAGCTGCCGCAGCTCCATCGTAAGACCGCGCGCCGTCGCCGAGTTCTTCTCATGCTCGCTGCGCAGTCCGGCCAGCACGGCCTTGTCTTCATTGAGAGCCTGCGTACAGGCGTCGATCTCCGCACGCATCTCCACCTGCGCCTTGCCCGGTGCCAGTTTGTCGTATTGCCGTCGAAGGTCTTTCAGACATTGTTCAACGTAGCGCACCTGCTCACGCTGCTCCGCAATGCGCTCCGTGATGCTTTGCGATACCCGCTCGACACGGTCACCCAGCGTCTCGACAGACTTCCCGGCGGCATTGAGGCCGCCGGAGAGCTTGTCGCGCAGCAGGAATTCTATTTCAACGGGTTTCGGCATTCTGTTTACTTTTTTGTTTCAATCGCGATTGAACGAAGCTGGAAAGCGTTCGCGTCTTCTCTTTCTTCTTGACGTATCGCGGAGCATCGGCCAGCATCATCCGAAGCGTTTGGTAGTTCACGCTCCAAAGGATGTAGCGAATCGGCCAGCCTGTCGCTGCGGCGATTTGCCACACGATACCGAAAGGGCTATGGGAACCGATATATTCGGTCTTTAACTCCCCTTTTCGCTTTTTCTTTGGCTCAACCTCGGTCTCATCGGGTTCGTCGTTGAGATCGATTTGATAATGGTCATAAAAGACTTCGTTCCCAGCAAGCACAGGAACTGCATGCTCGCGGCCCGCAGGTACTCGTCGTCGACGAACCAACGCAGCAGCCATGCGAGCAGGTCGGAGAACAGCCACGTCGAGAATGCGCCACGACAAATCGTCAGCGCGACCATCTTCGACACCCGTCGCCCGTGCACTGCCATGTAGGCCAGCTCCTCGTGCTTGGAGAACTCCAGCATCTCCTCGTAGGTAATGCCTGTTCGGAGGTAGAGCCGGGCGAGGCGTATCTGCCCGCCCAGACACGGGCGTTTCATCGTCAGCCGGACGACCTTGCGGGTAAACGGTATCTTGAAAAAGGGCAGCGAGACTCCGATGTCCAGCAGAGCCTCCGCTGCCTCGATTTCGATTTGCGGATTCGCATTCATCGCTTGACGGTGCTATCCGACGACTTCCTCTTCTTCGTTCGGAGCGAAGTCGATGCTGTAGGGTGATGCTTCGGGATCATCCGGCAGCAGGAAGGTCATCTTGCAATGAATCTTCATCACGTCCGAATAGTCGTACTTGCCCTTCGGGGACGCCAAAAGCGACACCTTCGCAACTTCGGTCTCGGAGCCGTCCGCCGAACGGATGACAACCGCTCCCTCCAGCCGGATGCGCTTCGCCGGCGCGTTCCACTTCTTGCCGTCTTTGGAGGTCGTGCCGCCCATCACCTGTACGATGTTCGCGGGTTTAAGTTCGATCAGGTCGAACTCGATCTCGTTCGTTCCGGGATTCTCCTCGATCTCCTTTACCGGGGCCGAGCGCTTCTGTGCCGCCCAGATTTTGTTCGAGGAGGGGTCGTCCCCGCCCCAATCCAGACCGTCGTTGCTGATCAGGCCGAGTTCCTTGCCTTCGAAGATAAGAGCCTCGAGACCAAAGATGAACCCGTCGTGTGCCGCCGCAGCGGTCTGCCGTGTGTTATCTGCCATATTGCACGATGTTTTTGATAAGTTTTACAATCGCTTTCAGCGGGTTTGTTTTCGTCAGCCATGCCGATGCGGCTCCACCCGCGAGGAAACCGACAAGCAGCCACCAATACCACCCGGAGGGCGGTTTCTTGGTATATTCGGCTGCATGATACGCCGCGGAGACTGCGGCCAGCAGCGAGTCGGCGCGCGCCTGATATGCCTGCATCTCATCCAGTCGGACCGTAAGCGAATCGATAAGTACGCGTTGTCGGAATACGCGGTTCTCGAAGTAGGTGCAGCGGCGAGCGATGCTGTCGCATCTGCCCCGGACGACGATTTTGTCGCCCTGCCGCTCGGCCTCGATGCTCGCACGGCCGTTCTGTGCGCTATACTTCGCGCCGTCGGGCAGATCAAGGAGGTTCTGCGTCGGAATCGTCATGTCCGTCCGCTCCTCCGGCACCGGTTCCGCATACTCCCGACGTGTCATCGTCGAGTCCGTCTGCGTCTGCTCCTGCACATGCCGATGCGTGTCGTGAACGGCGGCGGCCTGCGCTTCGAGCTGCGCGCTGGAGTTGCTCTGCTGCAACAAGGAGGTCTGCGCGCTCGTCGTGTTCTTGATTGCCCCGCACGCCGCCATCAGTACTGCGACGAGAAGCAACACGAGGGGAATTCCCCGAATTCGATTTTTCATTCTGAATACTTTTGAGTTGTTTGGTTAATTGGTCGATCTTCCGGCTCATCGAGTCGATCTTCTCCGCCATGATCTGCTGGTTCGCCAGCAGCCGGGCGTTATCCGCCTGCAGGCGCACGTTCTCGTCCAGCGTCTCGGTATACTTCGCCGTAAGCAGGTCGATGGACTTCTGCAACGAGGCGAGAAAGTCATTGTTCCGCTGGCGGCGGGTGACGAGCCACGTTACCACTGACGACATAAAGCCGCTCGGCAACGCCCACATCAGTATTTGCATCATTGCATTGTCCATCTTCCTGTTTCCGTCGATAGTTAACCCCGTTCGATCATGCGTGCGATTTTCGCGATGCTGTCGGCGTACACCGTCGGACTGGCCGTGCAATAACCGGCTTTGGCGACCTCGTAGGCGAAGCGCTGTACGTCGTGACGATACGGCATCGCCGCAGCGTAGCGTTTCGCAGACAAGACCTTGAAGTGGTCGTGCAGGCACTCCTCCACCGAGTCGTAGTCGCGGAAAGCACGGTCTACGTCGTAGCGGTAGCGGCCGTCGGCCAGCGGCGTGATCGAATGCACGCGGACAAAGTTTCCACCCTGACGGTCGTCTCTGAAATACTCCGTCGTACGTACGATCTGACGCTTGCCCGTCCACTTGTCGCCGGCCGTGATACCGAAAAGGTTCTTGCCGATGGCATTCTTACCCCAGCCCGTCTCGAGCGCGGCCTGCGCCGCTACGAAGAGCGGGTTCAGCCCTGTTCCGGCGCAGGCGCGCTCGATGGCCGGATAGTAAGTGCGTTTGAATTCCGATGGTGTCATACGCTATTCCGGGTTACTCCTCCTTTGCGGCCAGCACCTCGGCGAGCGCAGCGGTCTGCTCCTCGGTCAGTGCATCGAGGGCTTTGGTGACGGCCGGAACGCCGGCGTTCTTCGCAACGGCGACCCCGACGGCCTCCAGTGCGACCTTTACGGCAGCAAGGGGATAGGCCTTGTCGCCGATGGCAATCTCGTTGGTCGCGGAAGTCACAGGCGCGTCGTCTTCAATGGCGACGAGGCGGCAGACCCCACGTGCGATCAGGTCGTTGATGCGGTCGATGTCGTCGAAGGCGACCGTGTCGCCCTTCTTGTAGCGTACCGTGCGGTCGTTCTTGTCCGTGAACGGGACCAGCACTTCAAGTTTTACTTTCATAGTCTTTAAGTTTAATGCGTTCGTATTCGATTATCCGACGACCTCCTGATCATCGGTTCCGCTGCCGCCGGGTCCGGCGGATTCCGTTCGGCAGTCGAGCAGCGTCACCGCCTGACCCCATGCGATCTGCGTGTCGGCCTTCATCAGCAGCTTGATGAAGTACAGTTCGCCGCTGGCCTGCACCTTGTCGACCTGCAGGCATTCGTAGTCGTTGGCGAGGTTGCAGCCTGCGTAGAGGTTCGAATCCTCATCGACCGAGCAGATTGTGCCGACGATTACACCGTCGGGCCAGTCGTTCAGTGCAGCGATGCGCTTGCCCTTGAAGCGGGCGACGTTCGTCGAGGTCGGGTCAGCACCCTTGTGATGCAGGTCCGTGAGCTCGTTGTCGTACTTGTCGAAGTCGGCCGACGACATCAGGAAGGTGAAGTTCGCATGGCCGCGCACCACGTCCGCAGTCTTCTCCCAGACGGCGCGCAGGCGAGCGATCATGCTCTCGCTCTCGCACGTCGCCGTCACCACATCGGGGTCTGCCAGAATGCGCGTGAGGACGCCGTCGAAGAACTGTTCCTCGCCGTCGCCGGACTTGCCTTGAATCAGATGCCAGCCCAGCTCCGTGCCGACCTGCTTGAGGACCGCGCCCAACAGCGTGACCTGCACCTCGGGCGTCAGGTCGCAGAACACGAGGTTGCCCGTCGGCTGCCACTTCTTCCAGTACTTCTCGAACGAGCGCGGATTGAACTCCGTGTAGACCATGAAGTCTTCCGGCTTGAGGACGCGTTCGTCGAGGTTGAACTTGCCTTTCGAGTTCTCGCTTTTGGGCATCTCGACGCGTTTCTGCAGCAGCTTCGAAAGCTGGAGACGCGGGATGTAGAACTTATCACCGATGCTCGTCTCCATGTGAATCAGCCCCTTCTCGAAGAGCTGGTTGCCCGTGGCGGCCATGACCAGAATCTGGTTGAGGACTTCGCCACCGTAGGCGGTTTGAATATTCGGATTTGCCATAATGTTGATTGAATTGAGATTGATTACTATTTGAGCCGGGCGCGAACCTCCGCTTCACGCGCGGCAAGGTAGTCCTTGTCGGTCTTGCCTCCGGCAGCACCGGCGGCCGAAGCGAGGGTCTGCATGATGCGTCGCTTGGGTTTGCGCGCTGCGAGCAGGGTTCGCGTGTTCTCGGGGTCCTTGCGCATGAGCGCCTTGAAGCCCTGCACCTCGTCGGCGCCGATGCGCTCCTCCTCGCGTGCCGTATCGACCTCGGCATCGTAGGCCTCCTCCGCGGCTTCGCGCTCCTTGCGCTCGAGGTCGGCGACCTTCTCTTTGAGAGCGTCGCGCTCAGCGACCGCTGCGTCATGCTCCCGGGCCTTGTTCACGACCTCGTCGAGACGCGACATGACTGCCGCCTCGTCCGCACAGTCGGAGAAGGTCGGCATCGATCTGAGTTTGTTGATCATCTGTTCTTGATTTTTAAGTGAAACATGTTCGATGTAAAGCGCCGTGTAGCGCTCGCAGCGTTCGCGCGGCGTAAGCGAAGCGGAGACGGCGACCGCGACCGCGTCATCGTTGAAAATCTCGTCGACGAAACCCTCCGCCAGCGCCTCCTCGGCCGTCAGCCAATGGTCGCGACCGTCCATGTAGGTCGTGCGTATCTCCTCGACGCTCTTGCCCGTGCGTGCCGCGTAAATCTCGCACAGCGTATCCTCGACCTGTTCAAGGTGGGCGACGCAGTCTTTCAACTTGGCAGCATTGCCGAACACGTCGCTCATCGGCTGGTGGATCATGATCTGGCCGTAGCGGCTCATCTTGACCTTCTTGCCGCAGCCGGCGATGAACGACGCCGTAGATGCGGCGATACAGTCGATATAGATCGTGATATCGGCTGCGGACTGACGCAGAAAGTTGAAGATGGCGATACCCGCGGCCACATCGCCGCCGACGGAGTTGATCCTCACGTCGATCTTGCGGTAGGTTCGCTCGGCAGCTACGAGTTGACGAACGATATCCTCGGCGCCGACATCGGCGTAGTCGCCGATTTCGCCGTACAACAAGATGCAGCAGGTGTCCTCCTGCGGCCCGGGAATGATATTGAAAATGCGCTCCATTTTGCGATTCGTTTTGTGCAAAATTGAGCGTCATTTTCGGCCTCTGCAAATCGGCGTTTTATGATGCAACTTTCTGACTACATGATAAAACCGCAAATTCATATCATGTTTTTATCATTTGCTCGACAGCGTTTTATAGGTCAATTTTGCACTGGACTAATTCATGAAGTAATGTCGAAAATGACCTCCGAACAGATGCGCCGCTGGGCGCTCTCGATGTACCTGAACGAAAACCGCACGCAGGCCGAAATCGCCGAGGCCTGCGGCGTGTCGCGGCAGACCGTCATACGCTGGGCAAAGGCCGACAAATGGGACGAGCACAAGGCGTCGCTGACCATGACCCGCGAGGAGCAGATCAAGAACTTGCAGCGGCAGATCATGGAGATCAACAACGTCATCCTCGGCCGCGAGCAGGGCCATCGGTTCGCAACGCCCAAAGAGGCCGATGCCATTGCCAAACTGACGAACGCCATCAGCAAGCTCGAAACGGAGCTGGGCATTCACGAAGCCGTCAGCACCGCCCAGCGCTTCGTGGCATGGCTGCGCCCGGTAGACCCCGCGCTGACGAAGACGTTCGCCGACCTGTTCGACAAATTTCTCAAATCCCTGATGTGATGAAGCAGATCGACCGCGACGCCTTGAAGGAGTGGGAAGCCCTCAAGCAATCCATCTACAACGATACGCCCATCGACGACTCGATGTCCCCGGCGGAAATCGAGAAGCACCGGCTGTACCTCGAAGCACACCCCATCGAGTGGATGCAGTTTTTCTTCCCGAAATACGCGAAGTATCCTTTCGCGCCCTTCCAGAAGAAAGCTATCCACCGCATCATCAACAATCCCGAATGGTACGAGGTGCTGTCGTGGAGCCGTTCGCTGGCGAAGAGCACCATCACGATGTTCGCGGTGCTGTACCTGACGCTGACCGGCCGAAAAAGCACCGTTATCCTCGCCTCGGCGACGGAGAAAGCCGCGGGGCGACTGCTCGCACCGTATCGGGCCAACCTCGAATCGAACCGACGCATCATTCAGTACTACGGCGAGCAGATGTCCGTGGGCGAGTGGGCCGAATTGGAGTTCCGCACCCGGCAGGGCGTGGCATTCTATGGCGTGGGGTCGGGGAATGCGCCGCGTGGTTCACGTAACGAAGCGATCCGTCCCGATGTACTGCTCGTGGACGACTTCGATACCGATGAGGATTGCCGCAACCCCGATGTCCTGAACAACAAGTGGGGCTGGTGGGAACACGCCCTCTATCCGACCCGCGATCCCTCCGGCTCGCTGCTGGTCGTCTTCTGCGGCAACATCATCGCCGAGGACTGCTGCATCGTTCGGGCAGGCGCGATGGCCGACCATCATGACATCGTGAACATCCGCGACGCGGAGGGGCGCAGCACGTGGCCGGAGAAGAACACCGAGGAGCTGATCGACCGTGCGCTGTCGAAAATATCGACGCAGGCGCAGCAGGCCGAGTATTTCAACAACCCCGTCGTCGAAGGCAAAATATTCGGCCCGCGCAAATGGGGCAAGATTCCCAACTTGCGCCGCTTCCCGTTCCTCTGCATCTACGCCGACCCGACGCAGTCCGAGGCCAAAGGTGCGGCCAAGAACAAGCAGGGTTCGCTCAAGGCCGTGTGGCTGCTCGGAAAACTCGACCGCACGCTCTACGTCATCAAGGGGTTCCTCGGCAAGATGACCACCGAGGAGTTCGTGACGCACTTTTTCTCACTATACCTCTATGCCCGGGCCGGCGGATGCCGCGCGATATACGTCGTGCAGGAGAACAACTCCCTGCAGGACCCCTTCTTTCAGCAGGTGTTCAAAAAGGCGGTCGCACGCAAGGCGAAAGAGACGAGAATCAGCCTCTCGGTCATTCCTGACGAGAAGAAAAAGACCGACAAGGCCGTGCGTATCGAAGCCAACCTCGAACCGCTCCACCGCGAGGGGCTCCTGGTGCTCAACGAGGCCGAGAAGGGCGACCCGCACATGAAGCTGCTCGATGAAGAGTTCAAGTTCTTCACAATGGCGTTGAAGTTCCACGCCGACGGCGTGGACTGCGTGGAGGGCGGCAACCGCTTCATCGACGATAAAATCGGCGAACTGCACCCCGTCGTGACGACACCCCGCGGCGTGATGGCTCGCCGCAACAAATACAGACAGTAAGATATGGCACAATTCATCATCCCGGAGGACTACGACGCCTCGATTCATCAGGAGATTCTCGACGCGCTGATCCGCTCCGACCGGCAGATCATCGAAATCTGCGAGGACCGCGCCATCGCCGAGATGCGCGGATATCTCGCGGCACGCTACGACTGCGACCGCGTTTTCTCTGCCGAGGGCGACGAGCGCAACCAGCTCGTGCTGATGATGGCTCTCGACATCGCCATCTACCACATCTTCTCCATCCACAACCCGCGCAACATGTCGCAAATCCGCGTCGACCGCTACGAACGCGCCGTCGAATGGCTCAAAGGTGTGCGCAAGGGCGACATCTCAGTAGACGGGTTGCCGGAGATCGAACAGGAAGCCAAAGAGGCCGCCTCGCAGTTCCAAATACGAAGCAACCCCAAACGCAACAACCGATTCTGACATGGCAAAAGAAAAGAAAAAGAAAGGCAAAAACATTACCTCCGGTGGCAACATCAGCCGCTTGCCGTCGCAGACCATCGTACTCCAACCGACACGCCGCGGCGGGCTGGACGTATCCGCCTATATGGACAGCATCCGACAGGCGGAGCTCATCGATTGGCCGCGCCGGGCAAAACTCGTCGATCTGTATGCCGACGTCATGCTCGACGGACATCTCTTCTCCGTGCTGCGCAAACAGAAATCGGCGATTCTTTCCACGCCGATTCAATTCCAGCGCGACGGGAACATCGATGAAAAGATACAGGAGCACATCGACTCACCGTGGTTCAACCGCTTCATCGAGGACCTCATCAACGACGAATGGGAGGGTGTCGGCGGCTCGCTCTTCCAGTTCTTCCTCGACGACAAGGGTTGGATCAACTACAATCTGATACCCCGCAAGCACGTCGATGCCATCAACCGCACGATCCTGCGCAATCAGACCGATCTCATAGGCGAGAGCTGGGACAACTTCTCCGATTTGCTCTATGTCGGCGACCCGCGGCAGATAGGGCATCTCGCGGTCGCGGCGTTCTGGGTTATCCTCAAGCGCAACAACGTCGCCGACTGGGCCGAGCTGGGCGAGATATTCGGCCGGCCGATCCGCGAGGGTACGTACGACGCTTGGGACGACAAGGCGCGCGAGAAACTCATCGACGACATCTACAACATGGGCGGCGCCGGGGTCATCGTACACCCCGACGGGACGAAGATCAACCTGATTCAGGCCGGGAACATCTCCGGCGGCAGCGACCTCTATGACCGCCTCCACACGATCTGCAACAACGAGATCAGCAAGATCGTGAACGGCAATACGCTGACCACCGAGGCGGGCGACAAGGGAACGCAGGCCCTCGGGACCGTTCAGCAGGACGGAGAAGCCGATATCGTCTTCTTCATCAAGCGGCGCATCCTCGATATTCTGAACTACGAAGTGACGGACGTATTCGCATCGATGGGTATCGACACCGCCGGAGGTAAGTTCACGTTCGTGCCTCCGAAGAAGAAAGACCCGGAGAAACAGGTGGCCATCATCTGCCGGTTGAAGAACGAAGCCGGGCTGCCCATCGATGACGACTATCTCTACGAGGAGTTCGGCATCCCGAAACCGGACAACTACGACGAACTGAAAGCCGCCGGCCGGCCGGCAGCGCCCGCAGTCGAAGAACCGGCCGACGAGGAAAATGAGAACGGCAAAGGTGCCGACGAGGACGATCCGGTGGAATCCGAATCTGAACCGAAGCAGAAAGGGCGCAAACTTACGGACCGAGTGCGCGATTTTTTCGGCCGCGCCCCCGAAAGCGCGGGGGCGGATTTAGACTGGTAGTCGATGCGCTTTATGTCGATTCGGCCGAGAAACGTCCGGCGGAAAATGGATTCTCATTCGACAGCGGCGTGTTGGCTGCTGCGCTTCGGAACATCTACGAACGGCGGTATAACCCGCGCACGGAGATCGATGCCGAACTCTTCGAGGAGGTCAGCCGGATATTCGATGCGGCGACCGACGTCGGGTTCTCCGGCAGCGAAGCCGGCGGCGACTTCATGGAGCAGTTGCGCACCAACAACGCCGTGTTCGCGGCGTTCAAGACCCACCGCATGGGGCGCGACATGGCTGCGCAGCTCATCGACGAGAACGGCGAGGTGAAGTCCTACCAGCAGTTCCGACGCGACGTCGAACCAATCGCCGATCACCACGTCGAGGCATGGCTCCGAACCGAATACGACACCGCCATCAAGCGGGCGCACCGTGCCGCCGAAATGCGCCAGTTCATGGCCGAGGCCGACGTGTTGCCGAACATCCGGTGGCTGCCCTCTACGGCCGTCAATCCCCGCGAGTCGCACATGCCATTCTACGACCATGTGTGGCCCGTCGACGATTCGTTCTGGGAGGAACACAAGCCCGGCGACGAGTGGGGCTGCCAGTGCGGCTGGGAGGCGACCGACGACCCTGTGACCGACAACTCGGGGCTGGGCGGCGAGCGGATCGAGCCGTCGCCCGGTCTGAAAGGCAATCCGGCACGCACGGCGCAGCTGTTCTCCGACGACCACCCGTATTTCCCCTCCGACTGCTCGAAATGTGCGTTCAAAGGTGTGCAACTCACGCTCTTTACCAACCGCTCGAAAGACTGTTACCGCTGCAAGAACGTACTCAAAGCGGTGCAGAAAGCGGAAAAAACGTTGGCGGAGAAACGGACGGAACTCGCCGAAAAGAAATCCGACGCGACGTCCCGTATCAGCCGGTTGCCGCTTCCGGTGCCGGTCGCACACTCGGGGCCGGAACTGAAATACGGAACGGTGATGTGCTCGAAGTCCGACATTCGGCAGTTGGTATACCATGCGGCCGATGCAGAAAGCGTCGATGTGTCGATGAAGATGGATCGCTATTTAGACCGGCTGCGATTCGTGCGGGTGGAGGAGCCGAAGCACTTCACCGACAAAAAGCAATCGCGCGGACTGGTCGAATATACCGTGTATGAGTTGGAGGTCGGCAAACAGACTTTCGTGGTAAAGTGTGAGGCGCGCACGAACCGAGAAACGTTCGAGATATACGAACACCCGTATTCGATATATCGAAAATGAAAAAGCATCCGAACGGCCGAAAGACACTCCCGACATGGAGCTCGGACTTATGTTAGGATGCTTCTGAAAGCGTTACCGCGCCTTCATCCGCAAATATAGCAATTATTTCGCCGGAAACAAAATCCGGAACAGAATTTTATTCGAACGACGTTCAAATGGATATCAAAGAGTTCTCGAAGCTCATTCGAGCGAAGCAAAAAGAGATCGACACGCTGATGCGGCGCAAGATGCCCATCCGGGTCGGAAACATGGCGAAGCGGCATTTTCAGGACAACTTCCGAAAGAGCGGCTTCGTCGACGGCGGGCTGCACCCGTGGCCGAAGACCAAACGACAGCTCTCCGGCGGAACGTCGGCGGCCAGTCAGCACAAACCGCTGCTCAGCAACCGCAACCACCTGTTCAACGCCGTGCGCTACGTGCCGGGCGATTATCGGGTCAAGATCGTGAACGACGTACCTTATGCGCCGATCCACAACTGGGGCGGCGTGACGAAACCCGCCGTAACACCCAAAATGAGGCGGTTTGCGTGGGCGATGTACTACAAAGCAGCCGGGAAGTCGAAGAAAGGAACGAAAGGCCGCAAATCGGCCGCAAATGCCCCGAGTGGCGCACTCTCGCCCGAAGCACAGATGTGGCGCGGACTGGCTCTGACGAAGAAGAAGCATCTGCAGATCAAGATTCCCAAGCGGCAGTTCATAGGCCAGAGCCGCGAGCTCGAGGAGCGCATACGCGCCGATGTAGAAACGCAGGTCGAGTCAGTACTTAAATTGTAGACGTATGGAAAGTGTGAAACTCGCGCTGATGAAGCGCATCGAAGAAGCAATGCCGGAGGTCCGCATCGATGAGGACTACGGACAACTCGAATCGCAGGAGGACCAATATCCGGTCGTATTCCCCTGCGTGCTCGTCGGCATGGGCGACACGGAGTGGCTGCCGATGGCGAACCGTCCGGGAATACAGCAGGGCAAGACGTCCGTCACGTTGAAGCTGGCAATCGACTGTTACGACGACACCCATATCGGCTCCACGACGGAGACGAAGATCGCCGACCGCGAACAGATGGCCGACCGCCTGTTCCGGGCCGCGCAAGGGATGAGGCTGTCGCCGAAGATGTCCGAGCTCGACCGACGGCGCAGCACGGAATATGCCCTCGGCGGCGGGGTCAAGGTCTACGAGGTGACGTTCGAGTACCTCGTGCGGGAGATCGTGTGATTATTCCCCGGCGAACAGGCGTAGCTGTCCGGCCGTGAGCTTCGGAACCTTGATTTTCGGGACTGGACGGATGTCGCCATCCGGATGCTCCTTGCAGTATTGCCGGATGATGGCCATGACGCGGTCCTCGGAGAGGAAGAACTCCTGCTCGGAGAGAATCTTCAGGGCGTCATCGAAGCGCAATCGCTGCACCTCCGTCCAGTAATACCAGCGGCGGCACAACGCCTCGTTGCGCTTGTCGATTAAGTCCTTGTTTCTTCCTCTCGGCATTCACTGGGGGGGGGATTTCGAGTTTTCGATACACAAAATTAGGGAGAATTGCAACAATTCTCCCCATTTGCTTAACAGAATTAAGCTATTTATCCGGAAAATACTACCTTTGTTTCAAAATCATCTACCATGAAACGACTTTTCCTCCTCTCCATTTGTTTTGCGGGCATCCTCCTCTCATCTTGTTCGGACAAAGGGGAAACCCCGGCTTCGGATGAACTGATTGGTACTGTATGGAGCCAGACCACCGAAGGACGCACCGATACGTTCTATTTCGCACTCAACAGCAAATGCACGGCCGAATGGAAATACGAAAACTCCAATCCGGTCAGACAGGAATATCGGTATTCCTACAAAGCCCCGAATGTCACGATTGAGACCGGCGCGAATACGTTCACGGGATGTATAGACAGCGATGTGCTCTCCATTCATATCTTCGACCGCGATCTGGCTTTGAAGAAAATCAGGTAACGAAAAAATCCCACTCTCTTGTAGAAAGTGGGATTTTCTTTGCAGGGGAAAGGTCCTATTCCATCGCCGCCAACGAGAGCGGCAACGCATGTTTCACGCCCTTGTCGTCCTTGTAGGATACCGAGATGAACTGACACGTATCTACAGGGCGATAGGCGCTCTGGATGATGTCGGTTGCCTCGATCAGCTCCGGGTAGCCCGATTTACGGGCGATTTCCCGAAGTTGGAGTACGCGGCTCGCCTTCAGGTTTCCCTTGCGGTCTTTGGCCAGCAGGTTCATCACCATCTCCGTCAAGGCGGCCGAATCGTCGTCTTTCGCCAGCGAACGGATGAACGTCTTGACCTTGTCAACCCCGGCGTTCACCGTATCATCCCAACCGTCGTTCGTGCGGTAGCCCAGAGCGACCGTAATGCCGCCATCCGAGGTTGTGAACTGGTTGCTGTGACGGTCGGATTTCGTGCGGAACAGCTCCTCTTTGAGCTCAATCAACCGCTCGGCATCGCCGAACACTTCCTCCTTTGCCCGGCGCATCTCCTCACTCAACGCCTGCAAGCGGGCGAACTTGCCCCGGCAGAACTCGTCGACGGAATCCTTATACGCCATAATATCGTCCTCGCGTTTCTGTTTCTCGGCACGCTCCTCGGCCTCAAGCTGCGCCTTCAGTTCGGCGCGTTGTGCTGCTGTCATCTTGGTAACATCCATTGTTTCGTCGTTTTATTTTCCACACGGGTAAACGTTCACATCCGTATTCAACCAAGATATCTCCCGGCCGTTTTGGCGAGTAAAACCATAAGCCAATGCACCGTAACGTTTTTCGGCACCGCAAAAGCGCCATATTACACAATCGCCCTCCAAACGGAACAGATCGCCTTTTTTAAGGTTCGACAAATGCTTGACATCCTGAATGAAATCCGAGAGATTGCAATCGGAGACAATCTGCTTCATCGTGATACTGTCAGTCGCCGGCTTGATCTCAATTTCATAGGTCATCTCATCGCCTTCGTCGTCGTAAGTCGTCGTCTGTACGGCTATACGGCCGTCGGCTGGTTCCATCATCGTTACAACCATCGACTCGGGTTTTACGCCCATACGGAATGTGAAAAAATTAGTGGCGATTCGGATAGCTTCTTTGCGTGTCATATTCATATTATTTTATTGTTTATCAATCGTTTAATTGTATTGCAAACATAACACTATCATTTAGAACACGCAAGACAATTCGCACTTATTTTCAACACTTTAACCCGATTTGGTTAATCATCGTAAATGTCCTCCACCAATTCCATCGGGAATATGTTGTACACCCCGTTTTCGGCATCCGCATCGAGGCGCACCCCGATAAGATTGCCACTGTTGTCGAACGCATATTTCGCGCTCTCCAGCTCGCTGAATCCTTTGATTTTTACTTTCATCGTTTAACTCTATTTTTGGTTTGTCTTTGTCTGCGTCGTTGAAGCCTTGTCGGCCGCCGTTTGCGGCGGGTTCGCGAATGCCGTCCCTCCACCCGCGAGCGGAAACGGTATCCGGCTGCCCATCGGCGGAGTTCCGCCGCGAACTGCGCGAATTCACGACCGAATTGAGATACCAGCTTCGCCATCGCGAGCATCGCGCCGCTGGTTGCCCGCATCGTAAATTCAATCGAGGAAATACCTCTTGCGACCTGTTCATCCGGCGCATCGCCCCCGAAGTCCACCTCCGGCAGCACCCGAACAGGCTGGCCATTGACCATCAGAACCATATCGCTCCACTCATATTCTCCCATCGCCGCTACTTTTTAAGTTCGCCCATTACTCCGCGCTCCATGCGGTTCTTCACGCGCTCCTCGCACGCCTCGAGGAACATGCGCAGACCGGCGATCATTTTGGCGTTCTGCTCCGACGGTAACCGGGCATTCAGTTTCTCATGGCGGTCGAGCAAAGCCAGCACCAGCTGCTCGGATTGCAAGCCGGGAATCATCGTCCCGTCGTCGTTCTTCCGAACGAACCGAATGACCTGTTCGGTCTCGACATACTGCGTTTTGCCGTCGTTGAAGCCGAGGCACTCGCGGATCACGTAACAATGCGCACCACCGTAGGTCGCATCATCGACCACCGAGATCGTCGGCTCGTCGCTCGGATAGACCACCGCATCGATGGACTTGACAACTGCAACCTCGCGCCATTTATACAGTCCCAACATCGGATATGTTATTCTTGCTCCTCGTTTCCCATTTTGCACGACGGCCCGGCCGCTTTCAAACCCAACAAAGATTCCTTGAATCTGACGCCCATTCGAGAAACACAATACAACCTCCGACCCACAAGAACAATCTTTGAGTTCAACAGGCACTCGCCAATTACCGATTTGTCTGCTTTTCATAATATTTGCTATTTAGTATTACTTAATCTTCTTTGGGAAGCGGACACCAGTCGGGGGTTCCCGCCGGATCGACTAATCGCACCTTTGTGTCGCTGGTCGGAATTTCCGTGTCCGGCAAAAAAACCTCTCGATTAAAATGCGGAAAGCCTAATTCCTTATGGAAAGATGGGTGGCGGCAATCACCGGAGCAAATACGGTCATGAGGCTCTTTCTCCTCATTCCCATCATTCCAGACTGTCAGGTAAGGACAGTTTGCGCAACCGCTCACTAAAATTTTTCTCATAAATAGTTGAATTAAAAAAGTTAGTCTAAATACATATTGTCCAAACAGTCATAGACCTGTTCCGGCATTCCTATTTCGTCCGATTTAGCAAGGACGCCGACCAGTTCGTCGTCCGTCACTCCGGCCTCTTTCATAACTGTTTTGATGGTTCGAGCCGCCCCGTGGCGGTCGCAGCGCAGCAGTTCCGCCGCAAATGAAAACAGGCAGTTCCACCAGCCTGCGTTGAAGTCTTCCGATTTTGTCATAGAATTTATTTTAATGTGTTTCTGTAATTTTATTTGCAAGTCGCCGGGAATCGAACCCGGGCAACAGCCGCATCCTCCAGCGGGTAATCCCTGCGCCATCGTCGCTCTACTTGCACTCGAGTCTTCATCTAAAAAGGGGGTTGCGGGTGGCCGGGGACTCGAACCCCTGCTAATCTCTAAACAACAGCCAATTTTTCCCATTTCGTTGTTCATTTCCTGTCGCCACCCGTACCGGTTACTTCATAGGCCACCTCCTTTCTCCTGAATCGTTACATATTGCCGGATAACCGACAACGCTTCGTCGTAAGAGTGCGACTGCATCACCGCCCTCATCATTTTGTCGGCTTCGCATTCGGCCTTTTCCCGCTTCCATCGACGCTCCACCGCCGACCCTCCGCGCGGAACGGCCGCAATAATCGCTGCTCGAGCCTTCGTCATCAGGGCGAACACATTGCCATCCGACCCCTGTAAATCGACTTCGATAATCGGTTTTTCCATATCAGCTCGGCAGTTGGTCAGGACGAACGATGTATGAAATCGGAATGACCCGCTGCGGCTTTACGGGCTTCGGTTTGCGGAGGATCGCTTCGAGTTTTGGCACGAGAGCCTGCAACTCGTCAATAGTCAGCATTCCGAAAGGTTTACCGGCGATGCGCGGGTCGAGGCAGAAGTCATTCACCGCGGCGAATGTCCGGTCGGCCGTATCGACCCCGAGCCGCTGGATACGGTTCAATGCCGCCGAGCGCGCCTTGCGCAACCGCTCCTTGTATGCGGCCGAGGTTTCGCCGAGCTGCTTGCCCGTCTGGAGACATTCGCACATCTCCTCGTACTCGGTCGGGGTCATCTCTCGCAGCGATGACGTGCGGCCGCCGGTGAACTGCGACACCAGCACCTCCTTGTGCTGCTCGAGGTCGATGCTCTTCGCTTTGGCGATGGCGTAGAGCCGAGAATAGTTACGCTTCCGGTTCATGGGATAGTTCGGTATTCGTTTCGATAGCTGCGTGAGCATCGAAGGTTTCGGCAAGGAAGATGCGCATCCGCCGCTGACGGGCGATCAGGTATTCGAGAGTAGCACCCTCGCTCTGCTGCCAATCCGCCATCAGGTAGATCGCATCGCTCTTGAGCAGCAGCTTGACATCTTCGCCCATCTGATCCGCCCACTCCGCCTCGCGAGGCAATCCGTTGTGGAGCGGATTGACAGGCTGGAAACCGAAGCGTTTTATCTTCGCTTCTGCAGCCTTGAATTTGGCGATCACCTCCTCAATGGGCAATCCGGTGATCTTTCCGCTAATGTAGATTTTCTTGATATCCATAAGTCAATCTTCGATTATGCTGCTGTCATGCAGCAGGTCCTTAAACCGACGGTCCCGCGCCGCCTTCGTGTCGAACTTCTCGAGTGTCCGCCATTCGGGAAATCCGAACTGTTTGTACTTGATTTTCGGCTGCGGGTAGTCATCCTTGCGGACGATCATAAACCCCGCTTTCAGCACCTTGTTTTGCGAGTCTAAATTCATATCATTTTCTGTTTAGTGCCTTCCCCTCCCAGTAGCGTTTGGCTCCTTCTTCGAAGACCGTGCATTCGCCCGTCGGCCCGATGTACCGTCCTTTGCTGAACGCCTTGTAGCCTTCGACCCAGATTTTCAGCGACGCATCGTACATGACCTTCATAGCCGCACGTCCGTCCGGACGCTTGCCGTCGGCATGACTGACGAAAATCAGCAGTTTATTGCGGTGGCGCTCCTTGAAAGCTATATACTCCTTGTAGCTCATCTGCGTATATTGGAACGAGTCGATCACCACGAAATCCCACGAGCGAGGCTTCGACAACCGTTCATCCATCTCTTTAAAGGTCATCGTCTCGTTGTACTGGAATTTCCGACCACACTCGTCCAGTCCGTAACGACGGATGGTGTCTTGCGTCGTGCCTACCAGACCCTCCTCCAGCGGCAGGTAGAGCACCCGACCGAACTGGGTCAACTCCTTGCAGAAAGTGACGACCGCCGAGGTCTTGCCGTTGCCCGAGTTGGCCCAAAAGAATACCACTCCCGTGCGGTCGATCTCCCCGACGCAGTCTGCCCAGATGCCGCCCAGACGGATCGTCCGGCGCTTGAGGGTCAATACCTGTTTGGCTGATAATGTGCGTCCCATTTGAACAGCGTTTGAACAGTGTTTGAACGGCGTTAAAGTCTTGCTGCCGCTGCAATGCGACGCTGTTTGTGGACGGCTTTCTTCACGCGGCGCAAATCGAACCCGCAAGCATTCGAATCGGCGATGACACGCTGGATTTCCCGTTCGTCCGAAAGCCCGTTCGCCCGACATACCGCCGACACTTCATGCTCCGTCACCTTCGACAGGTCGACGAACCGGCGACAGATGCGCGAGTGCATCTCATCGTACCCTTTGCGGTCGAGCTTCAGCCCGCGGTCCATACGGCGCTTGATGTACGGAGTCGACAGGAAAAGCATCCCGCACTTATCCTCCAGCGCGTTATAGAGCGAGATGAAGTAATACATCACCGAATCGGTCAGTTTATCGCCTTCATCGAAAATAAGCAGCGGATGCTCCAGTGTGACCAGCTCGTCCGTAATGGCCGACAAGGTTTCGCGAACGGTCAGTCCGTCGGTACGGATACCGATTTTGCGTGCGAGCTCATGAATGAAGTCCGACTTGTGCATATCCTCCGAACAAGGCAGCAGGAAGACGTTGCGGTTCTGGCGGGCATAGAGCGTTGCCGCTGTGGTTTTCCCGATGCCGGCGGGACCGACCACCCATGCAACGTTCTGGTATTGCTGCGCATCCTGCATCAGCGTATTCAAATCCTGATAAGCCGCGGTCGTACAGAGCTGCCAGCCATCCATGCGCGTCGATTCGATTTGCGAACGAATGTTGAGAAACATGTTGTCGCTGATGTTTTCGAACTTGCCGGTCAGGATGGCATTCACCGTACCGGCGCTCGTTCCTTTGAGCGAGTTCGCGGCTTTCGTCTGCGTCGGGAACCGCTTCGTGTACTCGACGAGTTTTTCCCGAATGCTCTGCTTCTGTTCGATGGTCAATTGTTTCATTGTCTTTTATGATTTTGGATTTACATTCTGCTGAAGACGGCCGTCGGGTCGAAATCCATGTTGCTGACGACTTTCGTATATTCGCCGACCGCAAGCGGTTCGGTCGCAGGCTCGGTCGGCAGGACCGTTACCGCGTCGGCCAGCCGCTCGTACTCCTTTTCGCTGATGCCTTTGAGGGCCGGAGTCCGCAGCCCGTGCTGCTCCGGGGCGACGCCGTGTTCCAGTTCCAGTGCATGCGCCTCGATCTGGCGGCGCACCCGCTCGCGCTTGTTCGCCTCGTCGTTGAGGCGGATCAGCTCCATGTCGCCCGGCTGCTGCTCCTGAATGTTACGGCGAATCGAAAGGTAGGGGTAGGCCACCGTCTCGTAGCGCAGCCCCATCGGCGTTCGGGTGTAGAGCAGCGCCCGGTCCATGCGCTGCGGGTCGAACTTCACGAAGAACTCCCGACCGGTATTGTCCCGGCGCCACTCGTAGTCCGGGCGGCCGTCTGCGGTCAGAACTTCGTAGGTATACTTGCGGTTTCGGTATTGGACCGTGATGCCGTCGGCCGTGAACAGGCTCGGCTGCTCGGTCGTCAGCCAGAACAGGTCGATCAAGTCGAATTCCGTAATCGGGTCGGTGGCCGGATTCGTGCTCGCACGGTACATCTCCTCATGGGCGATCCCTGTCCGGTAGTGCTTCATCGCATTCCACTTGCAGCGGGCCGCGGCATAGGCCGCCAGCATCTCCTCGTAGGTGAACAGCTTCTCCTTGTTCGCTTCGAGGAACTCGCGATTGATTTTCCACGCCTCCTTCGAGGTCATGTTGCCGCCCGTGAAGCGCCAGTCCTCATGCAACACCTGTTGCTGAAAGCGGCCGAATGCCGACTCGATGCTCTTCGACGGTCCGTTGTACGGCGCCGTCGGCCGATTGATGCGGCAGATGTTCGCGAAAAACTTCTGCGCGATCTTGCTCCGTTGGCCACCCTGATTGTCCGTCACGATCTCGTAGGGCTTGCAGCCGGCCGTCTCGATGGCCATGCGGAAAGCGGCGAATTGTGCGTCGAAGTTCTCGCTGGCGCTGACGGAGTATCCGAGCAGCGTCTCGCTGTAGGCGTCGATGACCTCATAGACCGAGACCGTGCGCACGACCGTCCGGCCGTTTTCGACCGCCTTATAGAAGAGGTTGAGCTTCGTACCGTCGCCGTACCACAGCGAATCGCGCATGGTCGGCATCTCGGTCTTGTTGTGACGGGCGTAAAGCTGTTTGGCCGCCAGCTCGCCGTAGACGGCGTCGTACCACAGCGGTTTGACCTCCGGCCGTTCGAGGTATTGCACCAGCGAAGACTGCGAAGCCAGCGGTTTCCAGCCCCGCTTTTCGGCGATGCGGTTGAACTCTTCGAAGAGCTGCTTGGTCGTATAGACCGGAACGCGGCTACGCCGCAGCGCGATAATCTGACGACCGGCCTCTTTCGTAATCTTCAAGGTGTTGCCGTTGCAGAATTTCCCCGATACCAGACAGCCGTAGCCCTCTTTGGAGTATTGGCGCAGTTTGTCGCGCAGCCGGGCTTCGCTCTTCGGGAGCGTATGCCCGTAAGCCTCACGCAGCTGCTCGGCTGCGGCGAAGATATTCGACCAGATGATCGGCGTGTTGTTGTTGCATGCACGGCGCATCGCCTTCTGCGTATTGAGCATCTCGCGCAGGGCGTTCAACACGCGTGCGTTCAGCGTATACTCCTCCTGCTTCTGCTCCGGCAGATGATCCCCGCTCGACAGCAGGTAATCGTGATAGAATTTCTGCGCCGACGGGTCGGCCTGCAATACAATCTTTTCTTGTGTCATGATTTTATCAGGATCGCCGTATTTCGTCTCGAAACGCGCGCGAAAACGTTCCGGCAGTGAGGAGTATTCGATCAGAGCATACGAACCGAAACCTTTGCCCGGACGCAGGATATTAAAATTATCCTTCTTGACATTCCAATCGTAGGTATGCCGGCTCATTACTGCCTCCCCGTCGTCCGATCGCGTCAGATCGTACATCGTCACCGCGATTTTATTTCCGAACCATTCCATCGTTTTGACTCTTTGGTTCCCGTGCCGGTATCGCTCCGGATAACGTCTTCGCGTTCACGGGAAAATCGCTATATTTGTGCTGTCAACTACAAAACTTTAGCGATTATGATAGATGCTGAAACAGCTTGCTCAGTTATCTCGTGAGGCGTCAGCCAAAGAATCTGCGTTTTTACAACACATACTTCTCGTGGCTTCAAGTACATTCGGAATATTGATCTCTCTCCATCCGTCCGTTCCAGAATACCGATACAGTCGCTTGGGATTCGTTCTGTCAGTGGCAATACTCGGATCGGCCATCCTGTGTAACGCAATAGCGTTATTTGCTCAGTCAAGGCTTCCTCGACGGGCGCAGAAAGACCTGTCGGAGAAAAGTATAGCATCCATTCAGGAGGATAAACCGATGGAGCGGATTTGCGTCGATAAGAAAAAGTACCATATATTTTGCGAACAAGCAACCTATATACTGCTTGTAATTGCACTGATATGCCTCTGTTCATATGCCGTCTGCAATGCATTTGCCCTGTAAGGCTTATTCAAAAATCCCATCTATCCCGTCAGATGCTTCTTGCACTTGATCCCTAACACTTTCCAGTGTGTCGATCGCACTTTGTGCTGCGTCGCCGCGTGCGGAATCCTGTATCGATTCCGGCATATTGTCGTATGCCTCCTGTTCCTCGTTGCAGAGGATGTCCAGCCGTTCGTAAATATCCTGCAATTGTTGCTGGATATCCCGAAGTTGATTGCGTCTCGATTGGTTCATGATTTTATCCGTTTAATGAATCCGCGAGGCTCTGCGCCTCGAAAACGATATTGCCCCAGTCGCGAATAGCGACCGCTTCATAAGTTTTGACCGGTTTGTCACCGCGCAGGATGATTGCCGTGCATCTGTCATTGTCGAACTCCACGCGAACGTCATTTGAAAAGGTTTGAAGAACACGCTGCACGCGCCCGTCGTCGCCGTGTACATAGTCCGTCTGGCAGTTGGGCATGAAACCCTCCGGCACCGAGATGTGACACTCGACGATTCCGCCTTCGGCCAAGGCCGCACGCCGGATTTTCTCTGCGAGTTCGCTGTTGGTCACGTAGTTCAATGCCGACCAGACTGTAACGCGACTCGTGCCGAATATTCGGCACAGATGGGACTGTTTGCCTCTGGATAAGATTATTCGCTTCATCGTATTTTGGTTAGTTAGCATATTCATATCCCATTTTGGACAACTTCGCTGCGTCGGCGGGACAAACCACCCAGAACCGCTCGTCATCGCCGAGAATGATCCGGTGCGGTTTCATGCAGTGCGCGGCAATATCGAACGCTGCTGCACGATCTTGTACGAAGATCGGTTCGTGACGCAGGCCGAATTTTTGACGGATCGTATTTCCGATCATTGAGCTTTTCGATTGATTTATTGGTTGCATACTGTTGAAATTAGATTTTTTGCTATCTTTATACCCGTCTTAACGTTTAAGACATTGCAAATATAAATACTTTTGTTTATATAAACAAGTAAATATGTTTATTTATCGTAAATTCTTTTGCTTATGACTGGCAAAGATGTAAAAACTAAGCTATTAGCATCCGGCTATGTCTTGGCAGATATTGCCAAAGAGATGGGGATTATACCTCAAACACTCAATAGTCTGCTGCAAGCCAATGATATAAAAACAGGAGTATTGGAAAACATCGCCAAGGCTATAAACAAAAGTGTTTATTTCTTTTTTGAAGTTGCAGATACCTCATCAGATTGCAGCAAATCTGGTATACCTTACTATGATGTTGATTTCTGTGGAGGTTTTGATCTTGTGTTGAATGATCAAACCTATTTACCTTCCGGTTATATTAACTTACCGCAATATAGTAGAGCTGACAGTTGGGCGAATATCACTGGACATTCGATGGAACCACTAATTAGTAATGGCGACATTATAGCATTGCGCAAAATCGAAGATTGGCAAACTTATATGTTATATGGTGAAGTGTATGGAATTATGACAGACGAGTGGAGAACTGTGAAACGTGTTCGTAAAGCAAGTAATCCCAATTATATCATCCTTGAACCTATAAATAAAGATTATGACGAACAAGAAATCCCTAAATCAATAATCAGGGGAGTGTGGCAAGTGCTCGGTAGTGTAAAGAAGTTCTTTTAGAACGTCACGCGCACTTTTTTTAGGTAGCAACCAGCAGTAATATGGATAGATTTACTGTTTTTCAGGATATTGTATTTTAAATAACGTTCGCATCCATACAAAATCTATGTCGTTATGGGGTGTTTATATCATTATTTTACTGCATTTAGAAGGAGTTTTTCGGCGTTAACTATTGAGTTCGGCTTATCATTTTGCATAAAAAACTCCGTCTAAACCTCCGTTTAACATATACTTTTCGTTTTGACAGTAGAAAATTATAACTCCGTTTTTTACTCCGTCTTCTACTCCGTTTAAATTCCAAATGCCTCCTATCACCAACATTGAGATCATTGCCATTCAAAGAGTGTGTTCAAGACATTTGAATGTTTTTTTGAATAGATCGTATCGCCAGATCAACCCGATCAAGCAGAGACCAAGAAGCCCCGCCAGAACCACTGTTTTATTGGCGTCTGGCGAGGCTTTTCCCCGTTTCCATGGCAGGCTCGATGTCCTACGCAGAAGCGTTTTCAAGGGCTATTTTGGGGCGTGTAACATTTCCCGTTCGAACGAGCCGTTCAAATGCCTCTGAATGTAACACGAATGTAACATGAAAGTAACATTTCGTTTTGCAGCATTCCCGACTGGAATCTCGTTCTAACCAACTGACATTTACCAGAATTGCATTGTCATTACCCTGCTTTGATATTTACACATTTCGTTTTATCCCCCGTAAATTTGTCCTCCGCAAACCATTTAACCCAAACTCTATGCAACTCAAAACCCTCCTCGGCGCCGCACTGCTTCTGCTCGCCGGTGCAGCACAGGCCCAAACGATTCCCGAAACGACGCCCGAACCCGAATTCATCGGAGAGATCGTGACCGTGCGACCCGACGGCACGGTCGCCAAACTCGAAAAGCAATCCGTCCAGATGCGCACGCGAGCCAATGCGAGCGCCGTCATCTTCGGTATCGGCAAGGCCAAGACGAAACTCATCATCGAAGGGCCGAAAGCCGGCGTGCGCCTGACGGTGGGCCAACCGGCCAGCTTCATCGTGCGCGCCGTCGACAACGCCACCGATCCCATGTCGATCATCAACGTCTTCCGCTTCGAAGCCAAGAAAGACAAGCGCATGGCCGAAATGGCCTCGGTCAGCAGTTTCGGCAGCGTGAAATCCAACAAGCTGGAACGCCTTTCGTTCACAGGCCGCAAATTCGGAGAGAGCTCCTACCTGATCACCCTCGACGAAACTCCCGCCGGCGAATACGGTATCACGATCTCCAACCCGAACAACATCGACGAGAAACAGGTCATCGTATCGACCTTTGCGATCGACTGAGCCTCAGCCGGACCTTCCGACGATCTACGGCAGCGGATTGTCCGCTGCCGTATCTTTTTTCGCCGCACATCCCGCCCGCACCTGCCGAAGCGGCGACCGACTGACACGCTCTCCCCTCGTTGGCAGCCGGCTGCCAAAATGACAGACATGTCCCGACGGACCTCCGGTTCCTTTTTCATACAACCCCCTCAGCCATCGTCCGATAGTGCATACCGCAGACACCGACAGGCACCGGTCGTCCGCTGCACCGCAGCGCTGCGGCATAAATAGTGTTGATAACTTCTTAACAAGCCAAAGACTTATATAAAATATTATACAAAAAAAAGCGTTATCTTTGCAACTTGATTGAAAGACCATATGAGTAAAAGAGATAAAATCGAACTGAAAGAACTGGAATCGCTGCCCGAAGCGCTCGACGGCAACCACCGCGTCATCCCCATCGTCACCGGCGAGGACGACACGGTCGAAGAGGTCGCCGTCCCCGAAATACTTCCCGTGCTGACGCTGCGCAGCTCGGTGCTGTTTCCGGGCGCCATCACCCCCGTCACGGTGGGCCGCTCGCGGAGCATGACGCTCGTGCGCGACACCAACGCCCGCAACGGGATGCTGGCCGCCGTCCTGCAACGCGACGGCGACGTGGAAGAGCCCAAGGCGGAGGACATGTACCGCATCGGTACGGCCGCCCGCATCATGAAGATATTGGAGATGCCCAACGGCAACCTCACGGTCATTCTCAACGGTTTGGAGAAGGTCGAGATCGGCGAATACGTCTCGTCCGACCCCTATCTGCAAGCCAGGGTGACCCCGTTGAAGGATTCGACGCCCGACGAGAAGAACGTCGAGTTCAACGCACTTGTGGATTCGATCCGCGACGTGGCGCTCAATATCATCAACATCTCGCCCAACATGCCCAAGGAGGCGATTTTCGCCATCAAGAACATCGACTCGCGGCGAGGTATCATCAACTTCATCTGCACCAACCTCGAACTGTCGGACGAAGACCGGCAGTCGCTGCTCGAAGCGCCGGGGCTGCTGGCGCGCGCGCGCAAACTGCTCGAAATACTGATCCGCGACCAACAGCTCATCGAGTTGAAGAACGAGATCCAGGAGAAGGTCAAGCAGGAGATCGACAAGCAGCAGCGCGACTACTACCTCCAGCAGCAGATGCGCACGATCCAGGACGAACTGGGCGACGGCGCCGACGCTGAACTGGACGAGATGCGCGAAAAGGCCAAGCAGAAGAACTGGCCCAAGGAGGTGGCCGAACTCTTCGAGAAGGAGTTGCAGAAACTCGAACGGCTCAACCCCGCCGTAGCCGAATATTCGGTGCAGGTAACCTACCTGCAACTGTTGCTCGAACTGCCGTGGAACGACTGTACGAAGGACAATCTCGACCTCAAACAGGCGCGCGAGCAGCTCGACCACGACCATTTCGGCCTCGAAGAGGTCAAGGAGCGGTTGCTGGAACACCTGGCGGTCATCAAGTTGAAGGGCGACCTCAAATCGCCGATCCTCTGTCTCTACGGCCCTCCGGGCGTAGGCAAGACCTCGCTGGGCAAATCGGTCGCAGCGGCGCTGGGGCGTAAGTTCGGCCGCATCGCACTGGGCGGCCTGCACGACGAAGCGGAGATCCGCGGCCACCGCCGCACCTACATCGGGGCGATGCCGGGTCGGATCGTACAGACGATCAAGCGGTGCGGCTCGTCGAACCCGGTCATCATCCTCGACGAGGTGGACAAGATCAGCGTGTCGAACCACGGCGATCCGTCGAGCGCACTGCTCGAAGTACTCGATCCCGAACAGAACACCACGTTCCACGACAACTACCTCGATACGGAGTACGACCTCTCGAAGGTGCTCTTCATCGCCACGGCCAACAACGTCGGCAATATCAATCCGGCGCTGCGCGACCGCATGGAGATGATCAACATCCCGGGCTACATCCTCGAAGACAAGATCCAGATCGCCCTGCACCACCTGCTGCCCAAACAGCGCGAGGCGCACGGCATCAAGGAGCAGGAGCTGATCCTCACGCCGCAGATCGTCGAACAGATCATCGCCGGCTACACCCGAGAATCGGGCGTGCGGTCGCTCGACAAGCACATCGCCAAGCTGGCGCGTTCGCGGGCCAAGCAGATCGCCTCGGAGGAGGCTTTCGCACCCGAACTCGGCGCGAAAGAGGTCGAAAAGATCCTCGGCAAACCCAAATTCCTCAACGAGGAGTACGAGGTGGGCGGCATCGTCGGCGTGGTGACGGGCCTCGCCTGGACGGAAGTGGGCGGCGACATCCTCTACATCGAGTCGGTGCTCACGCCCGGCAAGGGCCGCCTGAGCCTCACGGGCAATCTGGGCGACGTGATGAAGGAGTCGGCCACGATCGCCTTCGAATGGGTCAAGGCACATTGTACGGAACTGGGTATCGATCCCGAGAAATTCGAGAAGTACGACCTCAACATCCACGTGCCCGAAGGCGCCATTCCGAAAGACGGCCCGTCGGCCGGCATCACGATGGTCACGTCGATCGTCTCGACCTACACGGGCCGCAAGGTCCGCGACCGCATCGCCATGACGGGCGAAACGACGCTGCGCGGCCGCGTAACCCCCGTGGGCGGCATCAAGGAAAAGATACTGGCCGCCAAGCGCGCCGGCATCACGACGCTGCTGCTGTCGGAGGAGAACCGCAAGGACATCGAGGAGATCAAGCCCGACTACATCAGGGGGCTGACGTTCCACTACGTCCGCACCAACGACGACGTACTGCAACTGGCGCTCGAACCGCAGGCGCAACAATAACGGATCGGAAGGGAGCCGGAAGAGGGGACTGGAATCCCGCTCTTTCGGCTCCTTTCCTTTTTTAACGGATATGGACTCTCTGAAATTTCTGGCCGTCATTCCGGCCCGTTACGCTTCGACACGGTTTCCGGGCAAACCGCTGGCACGGCTCGGCGGCGAACCGGTCATCCGGCACGTCTGGAAGCAGGTGACGCAGGTGTTCGCCGACGCAGCCGTCGCCACCGACGATCCGCGCATCTACGACGCGGTGGAGGCCTTCGGCGGCCGTGCCGTCATGACCTCGCCCGATCACCGCAGCGGCACCGACCGCTGTCGGGAAGCCGTCGACAAACTGGGCGGCGACCCCGACGTCATCGTCAACGTACAGGGCGACGAACCCTTCATCGCCCCCTCGCAGTTGCAGGCGATCGCCCGCTGCTTCGACGATCCGTCGACCGACATCGCCACGCTCGTCAAACCCTTCACCGAGGCCGACGGACTCGACGCACTGGAAAATCCCAATTCGCCGAAAGTCGTGCTCGGCAGCGCGGACCAGGCACTCTATTTCTCGCGCTCGGTGATCCCCTACCTGCGGGGCGTGCCGCGCGAGGAGTGGCTCGCACGCCATACCTTCTACAAACATATCGGCATGTACGCCTTCCGCCGCGAGACGTTGTACAAGGTGACCGCCCTGCCCCAGTCGGCACTCGAACGGGCCGAATCGCTCGAACAGTTGCGGTGGCTGGAAAACGGGTTCCGCATCCGTGCAGGTATCTCCGACGTCGAGACGATCGGCATCGACACGCCGGAGGATTTGGCGAAGGCGGAAGAATTCTTAAAATTAAAAATGAAAAACTAAGGATCGGAAATCAGGGAGGGGGCTTCGGCCGAACGACGGTTGCCCGCAGCCATGCAAAACCCGACCCGGATTTCAATCCTCGGCTTTCAACCGCTAATTCTCGACTTATGAATACCACATTCATCGCGGGGCCGTGCGTGATCGAATCGGCCGAACTTCTCGATACGGTGGCGGCCCGACTGACGGAGATCAACCGCAGACTGGGCGTGCAGATCATCTTCAAAGCGTCGTTCGACAAGGCCAATCGCACGTCGATCCGCTCCTATCGGGGCGTCGGCATGGAGAAGGGATTGCAGATGCTCGCCGACGTGCGGTCGAAATGGGGTCTGCGGCTGCTCACGGACATCCACGAATCATGGCAGGCGGCGCCCGTAGGCGAGGTGGTCGACGTGATTCAGATTCCGGCCTTCCTCTGCCGCCAGACCGACCTTCTGGTCGCCGCAGCGAAGACGGGGCGCACGGTCAACATCAAGAAGGCGCAGTTCCTCTCGGGCGAAGACATGCGCTACCCCTATGAAAAGGCTTGCGACGCCGGTGCGGCCGACGTGTGGCTCACCGAACGCGGCAATTCGTTCGGCTACAACAATCTGGTGGTCGACTTCCGCAACATCCCCGACATGCTGCGCATCGCGCCGACGGTGGTCATGGACTGCACGCACTCGGTGCAGCGTCCGGGCGCCGCAGGCGGCAAAACGGGCGGCAACCGCGAATTCGTGCCGGCAATGGCGCTCGCAGCCAAGGCATTCGGTGCCAACGGCTACTTCTTCGAAGTACACCCCGATCCCGACCACGCGCTGAGCGACGGACCCAACATGTTAAACCTCAACGACCTCGAAGGGGTCGTCAAATCCCTACTCTAATGGAGCAGTCCAAACAAAACGAAATCCTGACGGTAGCCCGCGAGGCGATCCGTACCGAAGCCGACGCGCTCGAAAAAATGGAACGGTCGCTCGACGAGCACTTCGTCGAGGCCATCGAGACGATCCTCCAAAGCCGCGGCAAACTCATCATCACCGGCATGGGCAAGTCGGGGCTGATCGGCCGCAAGATGGCCGCCACCTTCGCATCGACGGGCACGCCGAGCTTCTACCTCCATCCGGGCGAAGCGTTCCACGGCGATCTGGGTATGATCTCGAAAGAGGACATCGTGCTGGCGATCTCCTACTCGGGCGAAACGGACGAAGTACTCAAAATCGTCCCCTTCATCCACAACAACGGCAACCGGCTGATCTCGATGACGGGCAATCCGGCCTCCACGCTCGCCATCCACTCGGACATCCACCTCGACGTCTCGGTCGACCACGAGGCCTGCATCCTGCACCTCGCGCCCACGACCTCGACCACGGCGCAGATCGCCATGGGCGACGCGATGGCCGTCGCCCTGATGAAGATGCGCAACTTTTCGAGCAACGACTTCGCACGGCTCCACCCGGGCGGCAGTCTGGGACGCCGGCTGCTGGCTACGGTCGGCGACGTCATGCGCAGCGACAACCTGCCCGTCGTCGGCCCCGACTGCACGGCCAAGGATATGATCCACACGATCAGCCGTTGCGGACTGGGACTGATCGTCGTCTGCGAAGGCGACCGCATCGAAGGCATCGTCACCGACGGCGACATCCGCCGCGCCATGGAGCGTTCGGGAGCCGATTTCATCAACCTGCGTGCCGCCGACATCCTGACGCGCGACCCCAAGCGTGCGCTTCAGAAGCGCCTGCCCGATGCGGGCCCGCAGCTCTGCCGCCGCCGCATT
>OLQM01000300.1_pt1 | contig 56123 bp, 45 predicted proteins | sample 1673161 | NCBI WGS metagenome assembly OLQM01 (sample SAMEA3136761, study PRJEB25190) | human gut metagenome | reverse complement strand
TATGATAGGGGTCTCCAAAACCTTTGGTGGGAGTTCGATTCTCTCATCCCCTGCTATTTAAGAAGAACAAAGAAGTTTTAAATAGAACTTCTTTGTTCTTTTTTTGTGAAAAAATGAGATATCGGGAGAAATATAGAAAAAAAGAAAGTAAAACATAGATAATATCAATATTTCGTTGCGCTTTTTCACGATTTAGCGTAATATAGTAGTATTAAAGTATAGTATTAGGAAAGAGGGGCTTATGGAGAAATTTTCAATGTTTGTAAACCAGATGGATGCGATGGTCTGGAGCATGGTATTGGTTGTTTTGTGTCTTGGGGTTGGACTTTATCTGTCACTGCGTCTTAAATTTCCACAGATCCGCTTAGTGAAAGAAATGGTCAAACTTCTGACATCCAAAGAAGAGAGTGAGAGCGGAATCACTCCATTTCAGGCATTTGCTACAACAGTAGGTGCCCGCGTAGGTATGGGAAATATTGCCGGCGTCGCTTCTGCGATCTTTTATGGCGGACCGGGATCTGTTTTCTGGATGTGGATGATCGCTGTGATCGGAGCAGCGTCTGCCTTTGTTGAATCGGCACTTGCCCAGGCATACAAAGTCAAGAGTCCTGACGGAGAATTCACCGGCGGCCCGGCATATTACATAGAAAAAGGCCTGAAGTGCAAACCATATGCGGTCGTGTTTGCAGTAGTTGCCTTTCTGGGACCTGGATTCCTCATGCCGGGTGTGCAGATTAACTCACTGGTAACTGTGTTTGAGGAAGCTTTTTCTGTAAATAAGATCCTTGTGGGCGCGATCTGCTGTATCGTACTTGGAATCGTAGTATATGGAAGTATCAAACGTATTGCACATATCGCAGAAATGCTGGCACCGGCAATGTGCGCGATCTATATTCTGGCAGCGCTGATCATTGTCGGACTGAATATCACCAAACTTCCGGGGATCCTTCTGATGATCGTGCAGTCTGCGTTTGGTGTACATGCAGTACTTGGCGGTATTCTCGGATCTGCTGTTTCCTGGGGTGTCAAACGAGGAATTTACTCAAATGAAGCCGGAATGGGATGCGGTGCGATCGTGTCCGCAGCGGCAGAATGTTCCCATCCGGTGAAACAGGGACTGATCCAGTCATTTTCTATCTATGTAGATACTTTATTTATCGGAACTTCAACTGCACTGATCGTTCTTCTGACAGGAACCTTTGATGTCACCGATGGTGCAGGAAATCTTCTAATGAGCCAGACCGGCGGCATCGAAGCCGGAATCAAATGGACACAGTATGCGCTGATGAGCACGTTTGGAACGTGGAGCGGTAAGGTACTGGCAATTATCATTGTACTGTTTGTATTTACGTCCATGACAGGATACTGTTACCAGGCAGAGTCCAATATCCGTTATCTTACCGGCAACAGCAAGAAAGCCATTGCAATCGCACGGGCAGTTTTTCTTGCGGCATCATTCATGGGAGCCATTGTAAATGCGGATGCAGTATGGGCGATGGGCGATATCGGCTATGGCCTGATGGCATGGGCAAACATCATTGCGATTGCACTTCTCGCACCAAAAGCCGTCGCACTTCTTAAAGATTATGAGAAACAAAAGAAAGAAGGCAAAGATCCAGCCTTCGATCCGAAAGAATTCGGAATCGAAGATGAGACCGGAGCCTGGAAATAGCAATAAAAAAAGATAGCTGACAATAAATAGTTCGGCTATCTTTTTTTATGGAAAAATTCAGAAGTTCTCTATGTATTTGATCACTTTTTCAGCAGTGGTGTTCTGGTATTTGCCTTTTTTCCAGATGACACCGATACGCTGCTCAATCGATGGCATGACCGGGATCCCGACAATATCTGGATGTGCTTCCACAATAGAACGATACAGGAAGGTTCCTACATGACCGGATTTGACCATATTGATGAGTGTCGTGATCTGGCTGGTGTTTAGGATAACACGCGGGGTTACACCGACTGCTTTGAACTGCCGGGTCAGTGTCATGACCTGCACAGAATCTGTGTTAAAGAGAATCAGAGGTTCGTTTGCGAGCATAGTGAGAAGAATTGTCTTCTGTTCGGCAAGAGGATGATCTGGTGCAACACAGAAATAAAGATCCTCTGTATCAATAATGCGAGAATTACATTTGTCAATTGCAGGCTGTTCCGCATTGACGATCGCGATATCCAGTTTTTCCTCCAAAACAAGGTCACACGCTTTGATAGAACCAAACTCAAAAAGCCGGAAATCGACTTCCGGGAAATTTTCTTTCAGGGATAAATACAATTCAGGCAGATAGATCGTCCCCAGCATAGGCGGGATCCCGATGCGGATCGGTGTGATTTTTTTCCTTAATTCATGAAATTCCATCTCGACAGAATCTGCATGCGCAAGAAGTCCTTCTGCACTCTTATAAAAGAGCTCGCCTTCCGGTGTGAGGGTGAGCTTATTATTATTCCGGAAAAAAAGATTCACACCAAATTCCTCCTCCAGTGCTTTGATCGCATTGGAAATCGAAGGCTGAGTCACAAAAAGCTCTTTGGCGGCTTTGGTAATATTGTGATACCTGGCCGCCACACAAAAGTATTCTAACTGAGTTAATTTCATGCTGAAATTCCCCCTTGTATCTGTAGTTTTATTAAAATTCATAATAGCATGAGAAAAAAAGATTCGCAATGAAAAGATAAAGAAACGTTTATTGAGATGAATTTTTCAATAGGAAAAACTTATAGTACCATATGTTTTAATAAATGTACAATCCTGAAACCCTTGTATATAATAAGCTCATAACAAAACAGTAATGAATCGGCCAAACGATTACTGAAAAATTACATAACGAAAAAGTAGGAGGGTGTGGCAATGAGTCCATCAACAATTACACTGCTGTTTCTCCTGTTTGCGGTAATCATGTTCGTATTTGAGAGGATTCCGCTGGGAGTTACATCCATGATCGTCTGTATCGGTCTTGTCGTAACCGGAGTCCTGGATGTCAAGACAGCTTTTGCAGGATTTATCGACAGTAATGTCATCTTGTTTGTATCCATGTTCATCGTAGGTGGGGCATTATTTGAAACAGGCATGGCAAACAAGATCGGAAGTATTGTAACAAGATTCGCAAAATCAGAAAGAATGCTGATCGTTGCGATCATGGTGATCGTAGGTTTTATGAGTGGTGTTTTATCCAACACAGGTACAGCTGCAGTTCTGATCCCGGTAGTGATCGGTATCGCTGCAAAATCCGGATACAAGAGATCCCGTCTTCTGATGCCGCTGGTATTCGCAGCAGCTATGGGCGGTAACCTTTCTCTGATCGGAGCACCAGGAAATCTGATCGCACAGAGTGCACTTCAGGAAATTGGAATGAAATTCGGATTTTTCGAGTATGCGATCGTAGGTCTTCCGATCCTGATCGTAGGAATCCTGTTTTACGCAACCATCGGTTACAGACTTCTTCCAAATCACGATGTTAAAGATGAGGGAGCATTCGATACAGAAAAAGATTTCAGCAACGTTCTGGTATGGAAACAGTGGTTATCCCTGATCATCCTGATCCTGACACTGCTGGCAATGATCTTTGAAGACAAAATTGGCATTAAATTATGTATTTCCGGTGGAATCGGAGCACTGCTTCTGATCCTCACAGGAGTTATCTCTGAGAAAGATGCACTCAAATCCATCGATCTCAAGACGATCTTCCTTTTTGGCGGTACACTTTCTCTTGCAGCTGCACTGCAGGAAACAGGAGCCGGTGAACTGATCGCCAACAAAGTAATCGGAGCACTTGGTGAAAATCCATCTCCATATGTACTGACATTTGTAGTATTCATTCTCTGCTGTATCCTGACAAACTTTATGTCAAACACAGCAACAACCGCTCTTATGGTTCCAATCTGCCTGTCAATCGCACAGGGAATGGGAGCTGACCCGAGAGCAGTACTGATGGCATGTGTGATCGGCGGTTCCTGCGCATACGCAACACCGATCGGAATGCCAGCAAACACAATGGTAGTAGGTGCCGGCGGATACAAGTTCATGGATTATGTAAAATCTGGATTCCCGCTCATCATCATCGCAACTGTAGTAAGTATGATCATTCTTCCGATCGCTTTCCCATTCTTTCCGTGAGAATGAGAAACACGAAAGGAATTTGATAAATAAACTCAAACTCAATTATTAACTTTAAAATTATAATAACCAGGAGGACAAACAAATGGGTAAGAAAGAACAGGTAGAGCAGCTTACCACTTATATGGCAAACTTTGTTTCCTATATTGGTAAAGTGCTGCCGGACGACATCAAGGCAAAGATCAACGAACTTGCAGAGAAAGAAGACAGCCCGCTGTCTAAAGTAATCTACCAGACCATGCAGAGAAACCAGGTTCTGGCAAAAGAACTCAACAGACCAAGCTGCCAGGATACAGGTGTATTACAGTTCTGGGTAAAATGTGGAACAAACTTCCCGCTCATCGGAGAACTGGAAGCACTCCTCAAAGAAGCAGTTGTCAAAGCTACTTTCGAAGCACCACTTCGTCATAACAGTGTAGAAACATTTGACGAGTACAACACAGGCAAAAACGTTGGAAAAGGAACTCCTACCGTATTTTGGGATATCGTTCCGGACAACGACAAATGCGAGATCTACACATACATGGCCGGCGGCGGATGTACTCTTCCGGGAAAAGCTATGGTCCTGATGCCAGGTGAAGGCTACGAAGGTGTAACAAAATTCGTTATGGATGTCATGACATCTTATGGCTTAAATGCTTGTCCGCCACTCCTTGTAGGTGTTGGTGTTGCAACATCCGTAGAAACAGCTGCACTGCTTTCCAAGAAAGCTCTTATGAGACCGCTTGGAAGCCACAACGAAAACGAGCGTGCTGCATCCATGGAAAAACTGCTCGAAGACGGTATCAATGCGATCGGCCTTGGACCTCAGGGTATGGGCGGTAAATATTCCGTAATGGGTGTTCACATCGAAAACACAGCAAGACATCCATCCACCATCGGTGTAGCCGTAAACGTTGGATGCTGGTCCCACAGACGTGGACATATTATCTTTGATAAAGACCTTAACTACACAATCACAACACATTCGGGGGTGACTTTATAATGTTGGAAATGAAAGATGGAAAGAAAATTTTAACAACACCGATCTCAGCAGAAGATCTGAAGGATATCCATGCAGGAGATATCGTATACTTAAACGGAAGCATGACAACCTGTCGTGACGTTGCTCACAGACGTCTCGTTGAAGAAGGCCGTGAACTTCCTGTAAACGTAAGAGACGCAGCAATTTTCCACGCTGGCCCGATCATCCGTCCACTGGAAAATGACAAGTTCGAAATGGTATCTGTAGGACCGACAACCAGTATGCGTATGGAAAAATTCGAATACGAATTCGTAAGAGAGACAGGCGTTCGTGTTATCATCGGTAAAGGTGGTATGAAAGAAAATACAGAGCGTGCATGCAAAGAATTCGGTGCAATCCACTGTGTATTCCCGGCTGGAAACGCAGTTGTAGCAGCAACAGAAGTAGAAGAGATCGTAGATGCTCAGTGGAGAGACCTCGGAATGCCTGAGACATTATGGCACTGCCGTGTCAAAGAATTCGGACCTCTGATCGTATCCATCGACACAGAAGGACGTAACCTCTTCGAAGAGAACAAAGTGATCTTCAACCAGAGAAAAGATAAAGCAGTAGAAGAAATCTGTAAGCACGTAAGCTTTATCAAATAATTCCTTAGAATTAAATGTTCAGACACATATAAGTAAATCAAAATTTTGCCATAACAAAAGCCATACCGAAGGATTACTGCCATGATCCCGGAGTATGGCTTTTGTGCTGCTTATGAATAAAAATTTTATGCGGATTTTGTTTCGTGGGCGTGAGCGTAGGCTACCTGGATCTCTTCCGGCATAGAATCCGGGATCATCGCATGAAGCTGATCTTCGCTGACACCTTTCATTACCTGGTCATAAAACCAGCATTTGTATTTCAGCATATCAAGTGCCTGGTTCATACGCTCAATTTCTGCCTCGATATTCTGACGCTGACGCTGGAACATGGCACGGCGCTGCGGGTAAGTTTCCTTTCCCATGGCACACCATTCGATGAACTGGTGGATGTCCTTGATCTCCATGCCGGATTTTTTGAGGCATTCGATGACACGCAGAGTCTCCAGTTCGCGGTCGCTGAATTTGCGGACCCCGGAGACACGCATCATATCCGGAAAAAGCCCCTCCTTGTCATAGTAGCGGAGCGTGGAGACCGGCAGGTCAAACATTTCAGATACTTCTCCGATAGAATACATAATAAAAACCTCCTGAATTCAGATATTTCGATTAAAAGTTAAGATCGCGAAGCGCAGGATAACCATAAGCGGACTTCGCACTACGAACAGCACAGAGGATCGCTTCTGACATGACATCGGCTGCAAGCGTGCCGACCATATCGCAGTCTGCAGCAACGGTTCCGACGGAAAGGGCGTAGATACTGTCGCCGTCAGCAGAAGTGTGCACCGGACGGATGGAGCGGGCATAGCCATTGTGTGTCATACCGGCGATCTTGCAGAGCTGGCTTTTGTCGAATTTTGCATTGGTGATGATGGTACCGATCGTAGTATTTCCTGTAAATTTGTTTTCGCGTACTTCATAAGACTGATAGAGCAGTTTCGCAGAATCAGCAAAAGAATTACGGTCTTCATTGAGTAGACCGGCGATGATCCTGCCAGAGTGGTGATCGTAAATATCACCAAGTGCATTTACCGCAACGATCGCGCCGACTTTAAGCTCACCGATCTGCACGGCGTAACTTCCGATGCCGGATTTCATGCAGAAATCCATCCCCTTAAATTTACCGACGGTTGCTCCTGTACCTGCACCGAAGTTTCCATCCTGGTAATTGTCAAGATAAGCATTCTTACAGGCTTCATATCCCATCGCCTTATCCGGGCGGCAGTGTGGATCAGCTACGGTCAGGTCAAAAAGATCCGACTGGCAGACAAGCGGTACCTTAGTCACGCCTACATCAAAACCGATGTCCTTTTCTTCCAGGAACTGCATAACACCGCCGCCGGCATCCAGCCCGAATGCACTTCCTCCACCAAAGAGTACGGCGTGGATCGTCTGTGCATTGGCAAGCGGCTTGAGAAGTTCGCTTTCCCTCGAAGCAGGACCGCCCCCGCGGACATCAAGTCCCGCGCACATGCCGCCTTCGCTCAGGATAACGGTACATCCTGTTCCTCCATCGACATTCTGTGCATTTCCAATGCGGATCCCCGGAAAGTCTTTGATACTGATAACGTCCATTACATTCCTCCATAATCTGTAAAACCATAAAATAAAACCGGAATTTACTCTATATTTTACCTAAAGGTATTGACCTAAAGTCAGGTTTAAGTGTTATACTCATAGTAACAAATTAAAATTTTAATGTCAAACAGAATGGAGGAAACTTTATCATGGCAAAGAAATTAGTAGCATATTTTTCAGCAAGCGGAGTAACAGCAAAGATGGCAAAAGCCCTGGCAGAAGTTACAGGAGCAGATCTTTTTGAAATCCAGCCTGCAGTACCGTACACCAATGCAGACCTTGACTGGATGAACAAAAAGAGCCGCACCATCTGCCAACTGGAAAGAAGGCAAACGTTTCGGAAGTGCAGACAAGAATGCTCTCAAAGCATGGGCAGATTCCCTGGGAATGTGATCCTCACAATAAAATACACGATCACAGACAGAGCGATATAGCCTGTTTCTTAAAGGAAGCGGGTGTGTATCGCTTTTTTCTGCTTTTTTATAACAATATAAAAATATTTTTGGCAAATAAAAAGTTTTTGCAATATCCAATTGCAAGAATACATGATTACGGTTATAATGACGGCAGAGGTGAGCAAAATGGCAGATTATATCATCTGTAATGGAAAGATCGTAAATGGAAAAAACGAGGCTCCTTTTGAGGGCAATATCATAATAGAAGGAAGCCGGATCAAAGAAATCACAAAGACGACGGAGTTTCCTTCTGATTTTCCGAAGGAGCGGATCCTGGATGCGAAGGGCGGCTATGTGACGCCGGGATTTATTGACATCCACAGACATGGAGACTGGCAGGCACTGGAAAACGGTGACGATGAACTTCTGAACCGTCAGGGACTTACGACAGTTGTGAATGGAAACTGCGGCCTTTCGGTCGCACCGGTCGGAACAGAACATCAGAAGGAGATTCTTGGTTTTATCAGTAGCGTTACCGGAAATCCGCCGGAGAAATATATAAAGGAAGACAAAAGCTGCCCGGCAGCAGAGTCCTTCCACGCCTATATGGATGCCCTGAAAGCGACGAAGCGGAGCGTGAATACAGGAATGCTCGCGGGAAACGGAACGATCCGTGCCTGTGCAGCCGGCTACAGGACAGGAAGTTTGACGAAAGAAGAATTAAGAACAGCCTGGAAGCAGATCGAGGAGAGCCTGGACGCAGGAGCACTCGGTATCAGTCTTGGTATTGCCTATGCGCCGGAATTTGAATACGATGAAAAAAGCCTGATCGAAGTCTTAAGTCCGCTCAAAGATACCGGGATCCCGATCACGACGCATGTGCGCAGCGAAGGCGACAGTCTGATCGAATCACAGAAAGAAGTCCTCCATGCAGCAAAGGCACTTCATATCCCGCTGCACATCAGTCATGTGAAATGCATCGGAAAGAAAAACTGGGGAACGAAATGTGAAGAAGCCCTCCGGCTTTTTGCACAGGCGAGGGCAGAGGGTGTGCAGCTTGATTTTGACCTGTATCCGTATCTGACAGGTTCCACACAGCTCGTGCATGTGCTTCCACCGGAATGCCAGAAAGGCGGTACGGATGAAATCATCCGGAGACTGAAGGACAGAACATACCGTAAACATCTGACAGAAGTCCTCAAAACACCATCTGATGAATTCGAAAATATCGTGGAACTGGCAGGTTTTGACCAGATCTATGCAAGCACGCTCCATACAGAGAAATACAAAGCCTATGCAGGAAAAACGATCCAGGAGATCGCAGACTTTACAGGAAATGATCCGTATGATACACTGTATGACATTCTGATCGAAGAAAACTGTCAGGTCACAATGCTTGACACGATCGCATCGGAAGAAGACATGCTGCATTTTCTGAAGGATGAATATGCAAATCTGATCTCAGATGCGATCTATCCGGCAGGTGGCAAATATCATCCGAGGGTTTATGCCGCATTTCCGAAGGTGCTTACGGACTATGTGCGTGACAGACAGATCTTTACGATCGAGGAGGCTGTCTACAAGATGACAGGAAGAGCAGCGAAACCTCTGCATCTGGACCGTGGCGTTCTGGAGGCAGGAAAGGCAGCAGATATCAATATTTTCCATCTGGAGAATCTCAAGGTGAAAGCAGATTTTGATGATCCGGATCAGTTCTGCGAGGGATTTGACTACGTTCTGACAGGAGGGAAGATCGCAGTCAGGGATGACAGATGGACAAACACAGGAAGCGGAGAAGTTCTTGTGAGAAAGTAAACAAATAAAGGGGAATTGGAGAGGGAAGTTATGGATTATCAGCAGCTCATTACATTTATTATGGAAATGGTCGGGACGATCGCTTTTGCGGCATCCGGTGCCATGGTTGCGGTAGATCGGGCAATGGATATTTTTGGTGTGATCGTGCTGGGAGTCACGACAGCTGTAGGAGGAGGGGCAGTGCGTGATGTGATCCTCGGGATCGTGCCGCCGGCAATGTTCCAGCATCCGGTTTATACGGTCGTCGCAACGGTCACATCCTGTGTTGTTTTTATGATCCTGTATCTTAAGAAGGAACTCCTTCAGGGACATAACAGGGAGACTTATGACAAAGTAATGCTTGTCATGGACTCAATCGGGCTTGGAATCTTTACTGTGGTAGGTGTGAATACAGGGATCGCCCATGGATATATGGATTATACTTTCCTGCTGGTGTTCCTTGGCACCGTCACAGGTGTCGGCGGAGGACTTCTCCGTGATGTCATGGCAGGTGTGCCGCCGTATATCCTGGTGCGCCATATTTATGCATGCGCGTCTATCGTCGGAGCAATCGTCTGTGTGGTACTGTACCGGAATTTTGGGGCAGTCGCAGCGATGGTGGGAGCCTCAGCGGTGGTAATACTGATCCGTTATCTGGCAGCGCATTACCGGTGGAATTTGCCAAAACTTACAAGAGAAGAATAAAAGACGACAGAAAAGCAGCCCTTCTACACAGAAAGAAGAGCTGCTTTTGCTTAGAGGAAAATCTATTAATACTGCCGGGGGAATCTTATTCCAGCGGCTGAGTATCCTGAAGTGCTTCAAATCCTTCCTCACCGGTACGGATCTTGACAACGTTTTCGATATCATATACGAAGACTTTTCCATCGCCGTACTGACCGGTGTGAAGTGTTTTCTTGGCTGTTTCGATGACGGTTCTTACCGGAACGAGGCTGACTACGATCTCGATCTTGATCTTCGGCAGCAGGTTCATATCCATCTCAACACCACGGTAGTAGGAACGGGAACCTTTCTGTACACCGCATCCCATAACGTTTGTGATGGTGATACCGGTAACACCGATCTCATTCATTGCATGCATGAATTCTTCAAGTTTGCTCTGTCGTGTGATGATAACAACTTTTGTCAGTTTATGTACGCCTTCCTTCGGAAGTTCCGGAATGGTGGCTGCAACTTCAGCAGGTGCAACATTTGCGGAAGTGTTTGCGGAAGGAGCTGCTTTTGTAACACCCATAGGTGTTGGAACAGTCATAGTGTCGTGTACAACGAATCCGTCGTATGCACTTGTAAGACCATGTTCTTTGGAGTCCAGACCTTCGATCTCTTCTTCAGCAGTTACACGAAGACCAACCGTATGTTTGATCGCCTGGAAAATGATCGTCATAGTAACAGCAACCCATGCGATGGTGATGATCATACCGATAAACTGTACACCAAATCCGTGGAAACCGCCGCCTACGAGGAGACCTTTCCATTCCGTACCTGTACCATCGGAGAAAAGACCAACAGCAAGAGTACCAAAGGCACCGTTTAATCCGTGAACGCCGACAGCACCAACCGGGTCATCGACTTTGAGTACTTTGTCAATAAATTCAATACCAAATACTACAACAAAACCAGAAGCGATACCGATGATAGCTGCAGATGTAGGAGAAACGGTATCACAACCTGCTGTGATCGCTACCAGACCTGCAAGAGATCCGTTGAGGGACATGGAAACATCAGGTTTTTTGTATCTTACCCATGTGATAAGAAGAACAGTGACAGTTGCAACAGCTGCTGCAAGGTTTGTAGTTACGAAGATCTTACCTGCACTTACGATAGCATCGCCTTCCATGCTGACGGTAGATGCACCGTTGAATCCGAACCAGCAGAACCAGAGGATGAATACACCTAAAGCACCGATGGTAAGGTTATGTCCAGGAATCGCTTTGGACTTGCCGTCTTTTCCGTATTTGCCGATACGAGGTCCAAGGATGATGGCACCGATAAATGCTGCAACACCACCGACCATATGTACTGCACAGGAACCTGCAAAATCATGGAAGCCCATCTGGCTGATAAACCCGCCGCCCCAGATCCAGTGTCCGGATACCGGGTAAACGATCAGGCTGATCAGGAAACTGTAGATACAATAGGAAGAAAATTTAGTACGTTCTGCCATGGCTCCGGATACGATCGTAGCAGAGGTTGCACAGAATACTGTCTGGAAGATCAGGAATGCCCAGAACGGAACGCCGTCAGGAAGCATTGCGGAACCATAATTTGCCTCTGTGGCAATGCCGCCGATCTTTCCGAAGAATCCGTTTCCTGCTCCGAACATGATCCCGAATCCGACGATCCAGAAAGTAGGAGTACCGATACAGAAGTCCATAAGGTTTTTCATGATGATGTTACCAGCGTTTTTTGCTCTGGTGAAGCCGGTTTCTACCATTGCAAATCCGGCCTGCATAAAGAAGACAAGCGCGGCGCCAAAAAGCACCCATATAGTGTTTACTGATGAATACATAAAGTTACCTCTCTTTCCCTAAAAAGTTGACAAGATTAGTGTGGTTTCAATATTCAGAAAAGGCGCGAGAATGAAATTTCATCATTTTCGCGCCTTTACGAATCAAGTATATGTAAAACAGGGGATACCGTATCGTGTGATTAATGGATGAGGAAATCGATAATGAATTATGAAGTAGTTCATGTTTCATGAGATATCCCCTGGTTTTACCGGTATGAAATTGTCTGTTATCCTCTGGATCAGTCAGAGATGGAGAATAACAGTTTGCCGTATGTCGGATATGGAAGGATAGAATCCGGGATCAGAGCTTCTGCTGCATCAGCGGAAACACGAACTTTTTCCATATCGGTAAGTACAACACTCTGATAGAGTTTTGCACTCTTGAGAAGATCTTTGCCGACTTCGTATTCTGCCATTGCAGTATCCTCTTTGAGTCTTTCCAGATCTTTGACCATGGTCTCAGAAAGTTCTGTCAGTCTGGTAAGAAGTGCAGCTTCTGCGGATACGGAGATATCCGGAACGACTGATTTCTTAAGTGCTGCAGTCTGAGCCAGTTTTTCCATATATGTAGTAACTGCCGGAAGAAGATCTTTCTGGATGATCTCAACCATAGTGCCTGCTTCGATATGAAGGGTCTTTACATAGTTCTCAAGCTTGATCTCATAACGGGAATGAAGCTCTGCATGTGTAAAGATGTGATGGCTTGTGAGAAGTTTTTCATTCTTCTCATCAACGAAGTGCGGCAGTGCATCCGGAGTGGATACCAGGTTGTAGAGACCGCGTTTTTCTGCTTCTTCGATCCATTCATCTGTATAACCGTTTCCGTTGAAGATGATACGTTTGTGTTCTTTGATGGTCTTTTTGAGTAATTCATGAACAGCGGATTCCATTCCGTCAGCCGGAACATCTTTGAGTTCCTCATAGAACTGGCTTAATACTTCAGCAACAGCAGTGTTGAGGATGATGTTCGGGTTTGCTACGGAAGAAGAAGATCCAAGCATACGGAACTCGAATTTGTTTCCTGTGAATGCGAACGGTGAAGTACGGTTTCTGTCTGTGTTGTCTTTTACGAAGTGCGGAAGTACTTTTGCTCCGATATCCATCTGAACAGCACCGTGTCCAACGAAGAATTCGTCGTTCTCGATCGCTTTGAGTACTTCTGTCAGCTCGTCACCAAGGAAGATAGATACAACTGCCGGCGGAGCTTCGTTTGCACCAAGACGGTGATCATTTCCTGCACTTGCAACAGAGATACGGAGAAGATCTGCGTAATCATCAACTGCTTTGATGACTGCTACAAGGAATACCAGGAACTGTGTATTTTCTGCAGGTGTTTTGCCAGGATCAAGAAGGTTGACACCTGTGTCTGTGCTCATGGACCAGTTGTTGTGTTTACCACTTCCGTTGATTCCTTCGAATGGTTTCTCATGAAGCAGGCATACCATGTTGTGTTTGGCAGCTACTTTTTTCATGATCTCCATTGTAAGCTGGTTGTGGTCAACTGCTACGTTTGTGGTATCGAATACAGGAGCCAGCTCGTGCTGTGCAGGAGCAACTTCGTTATGTTTTGTTTTAGCCGGAATTCCAAGTTTCCAGAGCTCTTCGTCCAGGTCATGCATGTAAGCAGATACACGAGGTTTCAGGGTTCCGAAGTAGTGGTCTTCCATTTCCTGTCCTTTTGGAGCCGGAGCACCGATCAGGGTACGTCCGCAGAAGATCAGGTCTTTCCTCTTATTATAGAGGTCTTTGTCTACCAGGAAGTATTCCTGTTCCGGACCAACGGTGGTATCGATATGTTTTACTTCTGTATTTCCGAGAAGGCGGAGGATCTTGACAGCCTCTTTGTTCAGGGTATCCATGGAACGAAGAAGAGGTGTTTTCTTATCCAGTGCCTCTCCGCTGTAGGAGCAGAATGCAGTCGGGATATAAAGGGTACGGTCTTTGATGAATGCCGGTGATGTAGGATCCCATGCTGTATATCCTCTTGCTTCAAATGTAGCACGAAGACCGCCTGACGGGAAACTGGATGCATCCGGCTCGCCTTTTACAAGTTCTTTACCGGAGAATTCCATGATCACCTGTCCGTCGCCTGTCGGGGAGATGAAGCTGTCATGTTTTTCTGCGGTGAAGTTTGTCATTGGCTGGAACCAGTGAGTGTAATGGGTAGCTCCATGTTCGAGAGCCCATTCTTTCATGGCAACTGCAACGGAGTTGGCAACATCAAGTTCCAGGTGTGTACCGTTCTCAATCGTTTTTTTCAGTGCCTTGTACATGTCTTTCGGTAATTTCTCACGCATGATCTTGTCGTTAAAAACAAGACTGCCGTAGATTTCAGGAATGCTCTGTGCCATAATAAAATCTCCTTTCAATGCTCCATTAATCTTAATTTTCGTAATTAAAATAAAAACTCTCAGATAAACAAAAAAGGCGCCTTGGATTTTGTTTTCCAAAGCGCCGTTGCTTATGTGTTGTAGTATACACAAAAAAATCGGGATGTCAACAACTTTTTCGAAAATTTTTTCAAATTTTTTGTTTGGACGGATGAATTTATTTGTATGCTTTTTTGAGGGGACAAGGGTTGACAAATCACTTCCTTCTATTATAATTTCACTGTGAAAAGCACTTCAGAAAGCAGAAAGCATTTGAAAAGAATGGGAGGAAATTCTGATGGCAGAATTAAAGGAAGCCTGCGGCGTATTTGGTATGTACGATCTGGATGGAGGGAATGTGGTTTCCTCTATTTATTATGGTCTTACATCTTTGCAGCACCGTGGACAGGAGTCTTGCGGACTTGCAGTTTCCCGCACAGAGGGCGAAAGAGGAAACATCCAGTTTCATAAGGATCTCGGACTTGTAAGTGAAGTCCTTCGTGAGAATACTATCCGCAATATGGAAGGAGATCTTGGCATCGGTCATGTACGTTATTCAACGACAGGAGCATCGGTAGCAGAGAATGCACAGCCGCTTGTCCTGTCCTATATTAAGGGAACACTTGCACTTGCACACAATGGAAACCTGATCAACACACCGGAACTGAAATGGGAACTGATCCAGAATGGAGCGATCTTCCATACGACTACGGACTCAGAAGTCATTGCGTTCCATATAGCGAGAGAGCGTGTACACACCAGGACAGTAGAGGATGCCGTTCTCAAGACCGCGCACAAACTCAAAGGTGCTTATGCACTTGTGGTCATGAGCCCGCGTAAACTGATCGGTATCCGTGATCCGCTTGGGCTGAAACCGCTCTGTCTTGGCAAGAGGGATAATACCTATGTCCTCGCATCCGAAAGCTGTGCACTGACCTCTGTCGGCGCAGAGTTCGTAAGAGATATCGAACCAGGAGAGATGGTCACCATCTCAAAGAAAGGCATCGAATCCAACAAAGAACTCGCCGGCGGTAAACATGCACACTGTGTATTTGAATATATTTACTTTGCAAGACTGGACAGCGAGATGGATGGCGTCAAGATCTACGATGCACGTATCCGCGGCGGTAAATCTCTTGCAAAATCTTATCCTGTAGAAGCAGATCTTGTGGCTGGTGTACCGGAGTCCGGCATCCCGGCAGCCAAGGGATATTCCGAAGAATCCGGAATTCCATTTGGATTTGCTTTCTATAAGAACAGCTATATCGGACGAACTTTCATCAAACCGACCCAGGAGGAGCGTGAATCCAGCGTTCACCTCAAACTGAGCGTCCTGGAATCCGCAGTTAAGGGTAAGAGGATCGTTCTGGTCGACGACTCCATCGTAAGAGGAACCACGATCGCAAACCTGATCCGCATGCTCAAGAAAGCCGGAGCACTGGAAGTGCATGTACGTATCAGCTCCCCACCGTTCCTTCATCCATGTTATTTCGGAACAGATGTACCGTCCAATGACCAGCTGATCGCTTCCAATCACAGCACCGAAGAGATCCGCAAAATGATCGGTGCAGATTCCCTTGGATACATGCAGAGTGAGTTCCTGGAGGGAATGGCAGGAGGACTTCCTCTCTGCAAGGCATGTTTTGACGGAAATTATCCGCTGGATGTCGAGGCAGAACTGAATAAGAAGATCGACTGCGGCTGTTAAACTGTCACTGATTTTGGCAGAATGTGCAGGAAAAAAAGATAAAAAAATGCGATTTATATAAAAATTACATATTTACAAAGTGTCCAAAATACGGTATAGTAATGCACATATTTAAGAGTCGTGTCTGACAAAGGCGTCAGAGGCAGATAAGGGTAAACCAGCCCCTTCATCCGCTTCTGGTGCTTTTTCTTTTATCAGACATTTATGTGTAACACAGATGGAGGAGGAAATCACAATGTCAGTTAAATATGTTTTTGTTACAGGCGGTGTTGTATCCGGACTGGGTAAAGGGATCACGGCAGCGTCCCTGGGAAGGCTTCTCAAGGCAAGAGGCTATCAGGTGACCATGCAGAAATTTGATCCTTATATCAATATCGATCCGGGAACCATGAACCCGATCCAGCATGGAGAGGTCTTTGTTACTGATGACGGTACAGAGACAGACCTGGATCTTGGTCATTATGAGAGATTTATCGATGAAAGCCTTGATAAAAATTCCAACGTGACAACCGGTAAGATCTACTGGTCAGTCCTGCAGAAAGAGCGTCACGGAGATTTTGGAGGAGGGACAGTACAGGTCATTCCTCATATTACAAATGAGATCAAGAGCCGTTTTTACCGCGCCAAATCACCGGAAGAAGAGAGAATCGCGATCATCGAGGTCGGAGGAACCGTTGGTGACATCGAGAGCCAGCCGTTCCTGGAATCCATCCGTCAGTTCCAGCATGATGTGGGACATGACAATGCAATCCTCATTCATGTAACCCTGATCCCATACCTCAAAGCTTCTGAGGAAATGAAGACCAAACCGACCCAGGCAAGTGTCAAGGAACTTCAGGGAATGGGAATCCAGCCGGACGTTCTGGTATGCAGAAGCGAACATCCGCTGACAGATGAGATCAAAGGCAAGATCGCACTGTTTTGTAACGTACCGGTCAGCCATGTATTACAGAACCTTGATGTAGAATATTTATATGAAGCTCCTCTTGCAATGGAAAGAGAAAAACTTGCCGATGTAGTTCTGGAATCCTTGAGACTTGAGAACCGCAAACCGGATCTTACCGAGTGGACAGAGATGGTCAACGATCTGAGAAATCCGGAGAGCACAGTAAACATTGCAATGGTAGGAAAATATACACAGCTCCATGATGCCTACTTAAGTGTTGTGGAAGCTCTGAAACACGGTGGGATTTCCTGCAGAGCCAAAGTAGAACTGACCTGGGTGGATTCTGAAGAATTAAATGAGAAGAATCTCGACCAGACACTTCATAATGTAGACGGTATCCTTGTTCCGGGAGGATTTGGAAACAGAGGTACAGAGGGAATGATCCTGGCAGCACAGTATGCCCGTGTCCACAAGATCCCGTACCTTGGGATCTGCCTTGGAATGCAGATGGCGATCGTAGAATTCGCCCGCCACGTATTAGGATACGAAGATGCAAACAGCATCGAGCTGAACCCAGCTACCAAACATCCGGTGATCGCACTGATGCCGGATCAGGAGAGTGTAGAAGACCTTGGAGGAACTTTAAGACTTGGAAGCTATCCATGTGTACTTGCAGATAACTCCAAAGCACTGGAACTTTTTGGAAAGAAAGAGATCCAGGAACGTCACAGACATCGTTATGAAGTCAACAACGCATTCCGTGAAGAGTTTGCTGCGAAAGGCATGACGATCGCCGGAACTTCCCCTGACGGACATATCGTAGAGATGATCGAGATCAAGGATCATCCGTTCTACGAGGGAACCCAGGGACATCCGGAATTCAAATCCAGACCGAACCATGCACATCCTTTATTCCGCGGCTTTGTAAAAGCAGCAGACGCATACGCAAAGGAGAAAGAAAGCAGGAAACAGCAAAATAAAGAATAATATAATTTTTTTTGATAGAGAGGACGAAGATTATGCAGGAAGTAACGAGAGAAGAACAGGGCCTGTATCGCCAGGAATTTGAGCATGACAACTGTGGTATCGGCGCAGTTGTCAACATCAAAGGAAAGAAAACACATGAAACTGTTGCGAATGCTCTCAGGATCGTAGAACATCTGGAGCATCGTGCAGGTAAGGATGCAGAGGGAAAAACCGGTGACGGTGTTGGTATCCTTCTGCAGATCTCCCATAAATTTTTCAAAAAAGCCTGTAAGAAAGAGGGCTTTGATATCGGTGAGGAAAGAGAATATGGTATCGCACAGTTCTTCTTCCCGCAGCACGAGATCAAACGCGCCCAGGCAAAAAAAATGTTCGAGATCATCGTGGAAAAAGAAGGACTGGAACTTCTCGGATGGAGAAACGTTCCTGTGATCCCGGAGGTCCTCGGACACAAGGCAAGAGAGTGCATGCCATGCATCATGCAGGCATTCATCAAAAAACCACAGGATGTCGAAAAGGGTCTCCCATTCGATCGTATGCTCTACATCGCACGTCGTGAGTTTGAACAGAGTAATGACAACACTTATGTTGTTTCTATGAGCAGCAGAACGATCGTTTACAAAGGTATGTTCCTGGTCGGACAGCTTCGTACTTTCTTTGCAGACCTGCAGAATCCGGAGTATGAATCCGCGATCGCAATGGTACATTCCAGATTCAGTACCAACACAAACCCAAGCTGGGAGAGAGCACATCCGAACCGTTTCATCGTACACAACGGAGAGATCAACACCATCCGTGGAAATGCCGACAAGATGCTCGCCAGAGAAGAAAATATGGAATCTCCATACCTCAAAGGCCAGCTTCACAAAGTCCTTCCGGTTGTAAACCGCAACGGTTCCGACTCCGCAATGCTTGACAATACACTGGAATTCCTTGTAATGAGTGGTATGGAACTTCCGCTTGCAGTCATGATCACGATCCCGGAGCCATGGGCATACAACGACACGATCTCCCAGGAGAAGAGAGATTTCTATCAGTATTATGCAACCATGATGGAGCCATGGGACGGACCGGCTTCCATCCTGTTCTCCGATGGTGATGTGATGGGGGCAGTCCTTGACCGTAATGGTCTTCGTCCATCCAGATATTATATTACTTCCGACGGCTATATGATCCTTTCTTCTGAGGTCGGTGTCATGCCGGTTCCGGAAGAGAAGATTGTTCTCAAAGAACGTCTCCATCCGGGCAAAATGCTCCTGGTAGATACTGTTCAGGGAAAAGTCCTCGACGATGATGAACTGAAAGAAAAATACGCAAAAATGCAGCCGTACGGCGAATGGCTGAACAGTAATCTCGTACAGCTTAAAGACATCAAGATCCCGAATATCCGTATGGAAGAGTACACACCGGAACACCGTGCACGCCTTCAGAAAGCGTTCGGATATACTTACGAACAGTACCGTACCTCTATCCGCAACATGGCATTAAACGGAGCAGAGAGTATCGGAGCCATGGGTGTAGATACCCCGCTTGCTGTCCTCTCCAATGAGCACAGACCTTTATTCGACTATTTCAAACAGCTTTTTGCACAGGTAACAAACCCGCCGATCGATGCGATCCGTGAAGAGATCGTTACCTCCACAAGCGTTTATGTAGGTAAGGACGGAAACCTTCTGGTACAGCAGCCGGAAAACTGCCATGTACTCAAGATCCTTCATCCGATCCTCACAAATACAGACATGCTCAAGATCAAAAACATGAAGGCAGATGGATTCAAAGTTGCTGTTGTATCTACTCTCTATTATAAGAGTACGAAACTGGAGAGAGCGATCGACCGTCTCTTCGTGGAGGTTGACAAGGCATTCCGTGACGGCGCAAACATCCTCGTACTTTCTGACCGTGGAGTAGATGAAAACCATATGCCGATCCCGTCTCTTCTGGCGGTATCCGCAGTACATCAGCATCTCGTAAAAACCAAGAAGAGTACTTCCCTGGGTCTGATCGTAGAATCCGGCGAGCCGAGAGAAGTCCATCATTTCGCAACTCTTCTCGGTTATGGTGCAAGTGCAGTCAACCCATATCTCGCACTGGAAACGATCCGCGAGCTGATCGATACCCATATGCTGGATAAAGATTATTATGCAGCAGTTGAGGATTATAACCACGCAGTCTTAAGTGGCATCGTCAAGATCGCATCCAAGATGGGTATTTCCACGATCCAGTCTTATCAGGGATCTCAGATCTTTGAGGCAATCGGTATCTCTAAGGATGTTATCGATAAATACTTTACAGGAACTGTAAGCCGTGTAGGCGGAATCACACTGGAAGATATCGAGGAGAACGTAGACAGACTTCACTCTGAAGCCTTTGACCCGCTGGGACTGAATACAGACCTCACACTTGACAGTGTCGGTGCACACAAGATGAGAAGCCAGGGAGAGGAACACCGCTACAATCCGCAGACGATCCATCTCCTTCAGGAATCTACAAGAACAGGAAGCTATGCACTGTTCAAAGAATATACAAAAGTAGTGGATCAGGAAAGCCATGGAGCCCTTCGTGGACTTCTGGAATTCAATTATCCGGAAAAAGCGATTCCGATCGACGAAGTAGAAAGCGTAGATGAGATCGTAAAACGTTTCAAGACAGGTGCGATGTCCTACGGATCTATTTCCCAGGAAGCACATGAGACACTTGCGATCGCTATGAACCATCTCCATGGAAAATCCAACACAGGTGAAGGTGGAGAGAGTGATGAGCGTATCGCCTCCGCAGGAAGCGAAAATGACCGCTGCTCTGCGATCAAACAGGTTGCCAGCGGACGTTTCGGTGTTACCAGCAGCTATCTGGTATCCGCAAGAGAGATCCAGATCAAGATGGCACAGGGTGCAAAACCAGGTGAAGGCGGACATCTTCCGGCAAAGAAAGTTTATCCGTGGATTGCAAAGACCCGTCATTCAACACCTGGCGTAAGTCTGATCTCCCCGCCGCCGCATCACGATATCTACTCTATCGAGGACCTGGCACAGCTGATCTATGACCTTAAAAATTCAAACGTTTATGCAGATATTTCTGTAAAACTTGTTTCTGAGGCAGGTGTAGGTACTGTAGCAGCCGGTGTTGCCAAAGCCGGAGCACAGACAGTCCTGATCTCAGGATATGATGGAGGTACCGGTGCAGCACCGAGAAGTTCCATCCACAATGCAGGACTTCCGTGGGAACTTGGTCTTGCCGAGACACACCAGACTCTGATCATGAACGGACTCCGTAACCGTGTCCGCATCGAGACAGACGGTAAACTGATGAGCGGCCGTGACGTTGCCATTGCAGCACTTCTCGGTGCAGAGGAATTTGGTTTTGCGACAGCTCCGCTTGTAACCATGGGATGCGTCATGATGCGTGTCTGCAACCTGGATACCTGCCCGGTCGGTGTGGCAACACAGAACCCGGAACTTCGTAAACGTTTCCGTGGAAAACCGGAATACGTAGAAAACTTCATGAGATTTATCGCTCAGGAGCTGAGAGAATATATGGCACGCCTTGGTGTTCACACTGTCGATGAGATGGTAGGACGTACAGACCTCTTAAGACAGTCTGTGGAAGCTTCCCAGGCAGAGCCGCACAAAGGCAAAGTTGACTTAAGCGCGATCCTCGATAACCCATATGCCGGAAACGGACAGAAAGTGACCTTCGATCCAAAGGCAGTTTACAACTTCGAACTGGAAAAAACTCTGGATGAAAAAGTCCTTCTCAAGAAATGCGGCAAAGCGATCGCCAAAGGTGAACATATCGAACTCGATGTAGACGTAACAAACACAGACCGTACCTTTGGTACGATCCTCGGTGCAGAGATCACCAGACAGACCGGAAAGGGACTTCCGGATGACACGATCGTGATCAACTGTCACGGAGCTGGCGGACAGAGTTTCGGTGCTTTTATCCCTAAGGGTCTTACACTGAACCTTACCGGTGACAGCAACGACTACTTCGGAAAGGGACTTTCCGGTGGTAAACTGATCGTCAAAGTTCCGGAAAAAGCAGTTTACAAACCGGAAGAAAACATCATCATCGGTAACGTTGCACTCTACGGTGCTACCAGTGGATATGCATTTATCAACGGTGTTGCCGGAGAACGTTTTGCAGTCCGTAACTCAGGTGCTTACGCAGTTGTAGAGGGTGTCGGCGAGCACGGATGCGAGTACATGACAGGCGGTCGTGTCGTAGTTCTCGGACGCACCGGAAAGAACTTCGCAGCAGGTATGAGCGGCGGTATCGCTTACGTACTTGATGTTGAGAACAAACTTTACAAAAACATCAACAAGGCAATGATCTCTATCGAAAAAGTAGAGAACAAATATGATAAGAAAGAACTTCGTGATCTGATCGAAGCCCATGTTGCGGCAACAGGCTCCAAACTGGGTGCAAAAGTGCTTGCTGACTTTGATGCTTACCTGCCGCACTTTAAGAAACTGATTCCGAACGAATACAAAAAGATGCTTACACTCAGCGCCAAACTGGAAGAAAAAGGACTGACAAGTGAGCAGGCACAGATGGAAGCATTTTACGAAAGCATCGGAGCAAAGCATTAAGGAGGATGAGGAAACATGGGAAAGCCAACAGGATTTTTAGAATATAACAGAGAGACAGCCAAAGTACTGCCGCCAAAGGTCCGGATTGCCAATTTCAATGAGTTCCGGACTCCACTCAGCAAAGAAAAACAGAAACTTCAGGGGGCACGCTGCATGGCATGCGGCGTTCCTTTCTGCCAGTCAGGAATGATGCTCGGAGGAATGGCATCCGGCTGTCCTCTGCACAACCTTGTTCCTGAGACAAACGATCTGGTATATACAGGAAACTGGAAACAGGCATATTTGAGACTTTCCAAGACACACAGTTTTCCGGAGTTTACTTCCAGAGTGTGTCCTGCACTCTGCGAGGCAGCCTGCACCTGTAACTTAAACGGAGAGCCGGTTTCCACAAAGGAAAACGAAAGAGCGATCATTGAGACCGCTTACAAAGAAGGCTGGGTCCAGCCGCAGAAACCGAATGTCCGCACCGGCAAGACCATCGCCGTGATCGGAAGCGGTCCATCCGGACTTGCAGCAGCACAGCAGCTCAATAGACGAGGCCACAGTGTTACAGTTTATGAAAGAAGCGACCGCCCGGGCGGACTTCTCCGCTACGGTATCCCGAACATGAAACTGGAGAAATCTGTAATAGACAGAAGAATCCGTCTCATGGAAGAAGAAGGAGTAAAATTTGTCCTCAATACAAACGTAGGCAAGGACATCAAGGCAGAAGACCTGCTGAAACAGTATGACAGAGTCGTGCTTGCCTGCGGAGCTTCCAACCCGCGTGACATCAAAGTGCCTGGAAGAGAGGCAAAAGGGATCTATTTCGCAGTAGACTTCCTCGGAATGGTCACAAAGACACTTCTCGACAGCAACTTCGAAAAAGTTCCATATGAACTGGCAAAAGGCAAACATGTCCTTGTCATTGGTGGTGGTGATACAGGAAATGACTGCGTAGGAACTTCCGTCCGTCTTGGTGCAAAATCTGTGACACAGCTTGAGATGATGCCGAAACCGCCGGTTGAGCGTGCTGCAAACAACCCGTGGCCGCAGTGGCCGAGAGTCCTCAAGACAGACTACGGCCAGGAAGAAGCGATCGCAGTCTTCGGACATGATCCACGGATCTATCAGACAACCGTCACCGAATTTATCGCTGACAAAAAAGGCAATGTGTGCAAGGCAAAGATCGTAGACCTCAAAGCACAAAAAGACGAAAAGACCGAAAGGATGATGATGGTTCCGGTTGAGGGAAGCGAGAAAGTGATCCCAGCAGATCTGGTCCTGATCGCAGCAGGATTCCTCGGAAGCCAGAAATACGTAACCGATGCATTTCACGTAGCGATCAATGGAAGAACAAACGTTGAGACAAAACCGGATGCCTACGCAACTTCTGTACCGAGAGTCTTCACAGCCGGCGACATGCACAGAGGACAGTCTCTGGTCGTATGGGCGATCCGCGAGGGCCGCGAAGCCGCCAAAGCCGTAGATGAATCCCTGATGGGTTATACAAATCTCTGAAAAAAGACGTTGACAAAGACCATGCCGGTTGCTATAATACCTGCATGAACAAAGGCGTTCTTTTGGAGGGTAAACCTTCCGAAAGTACGCCTTTTTTGTTTTTATTTTCAATAGATAAGGAGAGAATGGCATGGGGAATTATACCAGAGAAGAAATATTACAGATGGTTGAGGAGGAAGACGTAGAATTCATCCGCCTTCAGTTTACTGATATGTTCGGTGCGATTAAGAATATCGCTGTTACGACCCGGGAACTTCCCCGTGCGTTAGCGAATCAGTGTATGATCAACGGCGAACAGATCGCAGGGATGGATCCTGAAAAGGGATCTGATCTTTATCTTCGTCCGGTGCTGGATACGTTTGCTATCCTGCCGTGGCGTCCGCAGCAGGGAAAAGTTGCGAGAATGATCTGCAATCTCTACTGGCCGGATGGTACACCATACAAAAACAGCCCGAGATATATTCTTGAGAGAGTAGCCGAAGAGGCGGAGCAGGAAGGATATACCTGCTATATCGATCCGGAGTGTGAGTTTTTTCTTTTCCACACAGACGATAATGGCAATCCGACAACCGTAACACACGAAAAAGCAGGATACCTGGATATGAGTCCGCTGGATCTTGGCGAGAATGCAAGACGTGACATGGTGCTGACTCTCGAGGATATGGGAATGGAAGTAGAATCCTCCCATCATGAAGCAGCTCCGGCACAGCATGAGATTGATTTCAGCTATGGTGAGATCCGTGATATCGCAGACTGCATCATGACATTCAAGATGGCAGTCCGTATTGTTGCAAAGCGTCATGGCCTTCATGCAACTTTTATGCCGAAGCCAAGAGCAGAGGTAAATGGTTCCGGAATGCACATCCAGTTTTCTGTATTCAAAAATGGAAGAAATCTGTTTGAAGACGCAGATCATCCGGGAGAATTAAGTGAAGAGGCCCGTTATTTTATCGGAGGACTTCTTGCACACAGCAAGGAGATGGCACTGATCACTAATCCTCTCGTGAATTCCTACAAGCGTCTTGTTCCTGGATATGATGCACCGACAGAACTTACCTGGACAGAGAATAATCAGAATTCACTTGTCCGCATCCCTGTGACAAGAGGAGAGGGAACAAGAGTGGAACTGAGAAGTCCGGATGCATCTTCCAATCCGTACCTGGTGTTTGCAGTATGTCTTGCAGCCGGACTGGATGGGATCCGAAACAAAATTTCTCCTACAAAATCGTCAAATATCGCAACACAGGATCAGGAGACAGAGCATCTTCCGGAAACACTCAAAGATGCGATCGAGCTTTTTGAAAACAGCACCTGGATCCGGGGAATACTGGGCGAAGAATTCTGCAGGACTTATCTTGCACAGAAGAAAGATGAGTGGCTGCGTTATACCAGACAGGTAACTGACTGGGAAGTAGAAGAATACCTGTATCGCCTGTAAGCATAAGACAAAAAATAGGAGAACACTTGTATGAGCAGCATTGTGATCGCATTACCCAAAATCGAAGATGCAAAAAAAATCCGTGCGGTTCTGGCGCGGCACGGATTTACCGTTGCATCTGTATGTACAACCGCATCAAATGCTCTGTCAAGTGCTTCCGAACTTGGAAGCGGCGTACTGATCTGCAGTCATCGGCTTCCGGATATGAATTATCTTGATCTTTCAGAGTGTATGCCAAGAGATTTTGAAATGCTGCTTCTTGCGTCTGCAAGAGTGATCTGTGAAGTGCCGACATCGATCCTGTCGGTACAGATGCCGGTCAAGGCAAGCGACCTTGTCAACACAGTAAATATGATCCTGACGCAGCAGGAGCGAAGAAAAAGAAAAGAAAAAAAGAAACCAAAGGCACGATCCTGGAAAGAACAGAACTATATATCCAATGCAAAAATGATGCTGATGCAGCGAAATCATTTAAGTGAAGATGAAGCCTACCGTTATATCCAGAAATCCAGCATGGATTCCGGAACGAACATGGTAGAAACAGCACAGATGCTTTTGATGCTTTTATATGATGAATAATAATAGAAACTTTTAAGAGACTTATAATATGGAGGATGAGGAAATGGAGTTTTTGGATGGTACATGGAAAAAAGAAGTTACTTCGTGGGAAGCACTGTTAGGAGAGGAACTTCTGGATCAGGAAGTTGTTCTGGAAGGAGCCGTTCACAGCATCCGAAATATGGGCGATGTTGCGTTCGTGATCCTCAGAAGAAGAGAGGGACTTTTTCAGACTGTTTTTGAAAATGAAAAGGCAAATCTTTCCATTCATGATCTCAAAGAGGCAATGACACTTCGCGTGAAAGGGATCCTGAATGCAGAAGAACGTGCGCCTCATGGAAGAGAGATCCGCATCAGAGAAATTGAGATCCTGTCACAGCCGGCAGAGCCGATGCCGCTGGCGATCGACAAATGGAAATTAAACACATCTCTGGAGGCAAAACTGAATTTACGTCCGATCGCACTCCGTAACATCCAGGAACGTTCCAAATTCAAGATCCAGGAAGCGTTGACACGTGCTTTCCGTGATTACCTCTATGAGAACGGTTTCACAGAGATCCACACACCGAAGATCGGGGCAAGAGGAGCCGAGGGTGGAGCAAACCTTTTCAAATTCAGCTACTTCCACAAACCGGCGGTCCTCGCACAGAGCCCGCAGTTCTACAAACAGATGATGGTCGGTGTGTTTGACAGAGTATTTGAGACAGGACCGGTATTCCGTGCAGAGAAACACAATACCAAACGTCACTTAAACGAATATACCAGTCTTGACTTTGAGATGGGATACATCGACAGCTTTGAAGAGATCATGGCAATGGAAACAGGATTTCTTCAGTATGCAGTAGCACTTCTTCAGAAAGACTACGCAAAGGAACTTCAGATCCTTAAAGTACAGCTTCCAAAAGTCGACAAGATCCCGGCCGTTCGTTTTGACAAAGCCAAAGAACTGGTTTCCGAGAAATATAACCGTAAGATCCGCAACCCATACGATCTGGAGCCAGAAGAAGAAGCCCTGATCGGAAGATACTTCAAAGAAGAATACGATGCGGACTTTGTATTTGTAACTCATTATCCGTCCAAGAAACGTCCGTTCTACGCAATGGATGATCCGAGTGATGAGAAGTTTACCTTAAGTTTTGACCTTCTTTTCCACGGACTGGAAGTAACGACCGGCGGACAGAGGATCCATGACTACGATCAGCTCAAAGCCAAGATCGCAGCAAGAGGCATGGAAGAAGAAGGAATGGAGCAGTATCTGGATACCTTCAAACATGGCATGCCGCCACATGGAGGACTTGGTATTGGTCTGGAACGTCTGACCATGCAGCTTCTTGGAGAAGAAAACGTCCGTGAAGCGTGTCTGTTCCCGAGAGACCTGAACAGACTGGAGCCGTAAGAGAAGGAGGAAAAGTCAGATGGCAAAGATCATAGATGACGAAACAATCGAAAACGTATGTATCCTCGCAAAACTTTCCTTAGGTGAGGAAGCCAAGGCAAAAGCAAAGCAGGACATGCAGAAAATGCTGGATTATGTAGAAAAACTGGACGAACTGGATACAGATGGCGTGGAGCCTCTGTCCCATATCTTTGGTGATGAAAATGTATTCCGTGATGACGTTGTGACAAACGGAGACAACAAAGAAGCAATGCTTGCAAACGCACCAAAGGAAAAAGAAGGACAGTATCAGGTACCGAAGACCATAGGATAGGAGAATGAGGATGGAACTGCAGACAATGACAGCCCTGGAGCTGTCAAAAAAGATCAGACAGCGTCAGGTCAAAGTAGCAGACGGTGTCAAAGAGGTTTTTGATCAGATAGAGAAAAAAGAGGGCAAAGTACACGCATATCTTGATCTTTATAAGAAAGATGCCCTTGCAAGAGCAAAAGAAGTCGAAAAAGGAATCATGGACGGCATTTACACCGGACCGCTTGCCGGAGTGCCGATCGCAGTCAAAGACAACATTTGCATCAAAGGCAAAAAAACAACCTGCGCATCAAAAATATTAGAGAACTTCGTACCACAGTATAATGCAGAAGTCATCGACCGTCTGGAAAAAGCCGGAATGATCGTGATCGGAAAGACAAACATGGATGAGTTTGCCATGGGAAGTACCACAGAAACTTCTGCTTACGGTGTGACAAGGAACCCGTGGGATCTGGAACACGTTCCGGGAGGTTCTTCCGGCGGTTCCTGTGCGGCAGTTGCAGCAGGAGAAGCCTTTATGGCTTTAGGTTCTGACACCGGCGGTTCTATCCGTCAGCCAAGTTCTTTTTGCGGCGTGACCGGGATCAAACCAACTTACGGAACCGTATCCCGTTATGGACTGGTAGCTTATGCTTCCTCTCTTGACCAGATCGGACCGGTCGGAAAAGACGTGGCAGACTGTGCCGCACTTCTTGAAGTGATCGCAGGACATGACCCGAAAGACAGCACTTCCCTCGACCGCAAAGACCTTGATTTCTCAAAGAGCATTGAGGAGAAGAAACTTCTCGGAATGAAGTTCGGCGTGCCGAAAGAATTCCTCGCCAAAGGTCTTGATCCGGAAGTCAAAGATGCTTTTATGGAGACGCTCAAAGTCCTCACCTCACAGGGTGCGATCGTAGAATTTTTCTCCGTAGAGACAATGGAATATATGATCCCTGCCTATTATATCATTGCCAGCGCGGAGGCAAGCTCCAACCTGGAACGTTTCGATGGTGTAAAATATGGCTATCGTGCAGCAGAGTACGAGGGACTTCACGATATGTACAAAAAGACCAGAACAGAAGGATTCGGCGAGGAAGTCAAACGCCGTATCATGCTTGGTTCCTTCGTTTTAAGTTCCGGTTATTACGATGCTTATTACCTGAAAGCACTTCGTACCAAAGCCCTGATCAAACAGGAATTTGATCGTGCTTTTGATAAATATGATGTGATCCTTGCACCGGCTGCTCCGTACACAGCACCAAAGATCGGAGAAAGTCTCAAGGACCCGCTTGCCATGTATCTTGGCGATATCTATACCGTTGCCGTCAACCTCTGCGGTCTGCCTGGGATCACCGTTCCGTGCGGACAGGACAAGGCAGGCATGCCGATCGGTATCCAGATGATCGGAAACTGCTTCGGAGAACACAAGATCCTCCGTGCAGCGGCTGCGTATGAAGCAGAAAGAGGGGCATTCCCGACTCCTCTGAAAGGAGGCAAAGAGGCATGAAACAGTATGAAACCGTCATTGGTCTTGAAGTCCATGTAGAACTTGCAACAAAAACAAAGATCTTCTGTGGATGCTCTACAGAGTTTGGTGGAGCACCGAATACACATACCTGCCCGGTCTGCACCGGTATGCCGGGTTCCCTGCCGGTACTGAACCGTCAGGTCGTAGAATTTGCACTCAAAGCCGGTATCGCGGCAAACTGCCAGATCAACCAGTACTGCAAATTCGACAGAAAGAACTATTTCTACCCGGATAACCCGCAGAACTACCAGATCTCACAGCTTTACCTGCCGATCTGCCACGATGGCTGGGTAGAGATCGAAACTTCCGCCGGAAAGAAAAAGATCCGTATCCACGAAATGCATATGGAAGAAGATGCCGGAAAGCTGATCCATGATGAATGGGAAGACTGCTCTCTGGTTGACTATAACCGAAGCGGCGTGCCGCTGATCGAGATTGTATCCGAGCCGGATATGAGAAGTTCTGAGGAAGTTATCGCATACCTCGAGAAACTTCGCTGCATGATGCAGTATCTCGGTGTATCTGACTGTAAATTACAGGAAGGTTCCATGCGTGCCGATGTCAACCTGTCTGTCCGTGAAGTCGGCAGTGAGACATTCGGAACAAGAACCGAGATGAAGAACCTGAACTCCTTCAAGGCGATCGCAAGAGCCATCGAGGGCGAGAGAGAGCGTCAGATCGAGCTGATCGAAGAAGGCAGAGCCGTTGTCCAGGAAACCCGCCGCTGGGATGACAACAAAGAATCTTCCCATGCCATGCGTTCCAAAGAGGATGCCAAAGATTACCGTTACTTCCCGGACCCGGATCTTCCGCCGATCCATATTTCCGATGCATGGATCGATGAGATCCGCACTTCCCAGCCGGAACTCCGCGAGGAAAAACAGCTTCGTTATCAGGAAGAATTTGAGCTTCCGGCATACGATGCAGGAATCCTTACCGAGTCCAGACACCTTTCTGAGCTTTTTGAGGAAGTTGCAAACCTCTGCGGCAGCCCGAAGAAAGCAGCCAACTGGTTCATGGGTGAAGTACTCCGTCTGACCAAGGACAAGGGTCTTGATGTGGAAAAAGTTTCTTTTACACCGAAACACCTCGCCGACCTGATCCAGATGGTAGAGAAAAAAGAAGTCAGCGCACAGAATGCAAAGAAAGTCTTCGAAAAAGTCTTTGATGAGGATATCGAACCAGTATCCTATATCGAAGAACACGGCCTCAAGATCGTAGAAGACACAGGACTTCTCAACGACATCTTACAGAAGATCATGGATGAGAACCCTGGACCGCTCGCAGAACTTCTTGGCGGTAAAGAAAAAGTATTCGGATTCTTTGTCGGTAAGATGATGAGAGAACTCAAAGGCAAGGCAAGCCCGGACGCAGTCCGTGAAGCACTTGTAAAAGAAGTGGAGAAAAGAAAAAATCAATAATGCTTCAGAAGAGAAGCGCAAACATAGAGATGAGGAGAATATATTATGGTAACAGTAAATAAAAATTATCTGAAACTGCCGGGAAGCTATCTTTTTTCCACAATTGCAAAAAAAGTAGCCGCATATCAGGCTGCAAATCCGGATGTAGAGATCGTACGTCTTGGAATCGGTGATGTCACACAGCCGCTTGTACCGGCGATCATTGATGCACTTCACAAATCTGTCGATGAGATGGCAAATGCCGAGACTTTCCACGGCTATGCACCGGATCTCGGATACGAATTCTTAAGAAGCGCGATCGCAAAAAATGATTACGAGGCACGCGGATGCCAGATCAGTGCAGATGAGATCTTTGTTTCTGACGGAGCAAAGAGTGATTCCGGAAACATCCAGGAGATCTTTGGCACAGACAACAAAGTGGCAGTCTGCGACCCGGTTTACCCTGTTTATGTAGACACAAACGTAATGGCAGGACGTACCGGCGAATACAATAAGAAAAACGAAAACTTTGACGGCGTGATCTACATGCCGTGTCTGGAATCCAACGGATTCCTGCCGGAACTTCCGGTAGAAACACCGGATCTGATCTATCTCTGCTTCCCGAACAACCCGAGTGGTGCAGCGATCACAAAGGACAAACTTCAGGATTGGGTAGACTATGCAAACAAGAACGGTGCAGTGATCATCTATGATGCCGCTTACGAGGCATATATCACAGAGGAAGATGTGCCGCACAGCATTTATGAGTGTGAAGGTGCACGTACCTGTGCGATCGAGCTGAGAAGCTTTTCCAAGAATGCGGGATTTACCGGCGTTCGTCTTGGATTCACTGTTGTTCCGAAAGACCTTGTCCGCGAAGGTGTTGCACTTCATGATCTCTGGGCAAGACGTCATGGGACCAAATTCAATGGTGCCCCATATATCGTACAGCGCGCCGGTGAAGCTGTCTATTCCCCGGAGGGAAAAGCACAGTTAAAAGAGCAGGTTGCCTACTATATGAGAAATGCCCATACGATCTACAACGGTCTGAAAGAAGCGGGCTATTCCGTATCCGGCGGTGTGAACGCTCCATACATCTGGCTCAAAACACCGAACAACATGAGCTCCTGGGATTTCTTTGATTATCTTCTGGAGACAGCACACGTTGTCGGAACTCCGGGATCAGGATTCGGAGCACACGGAGAAGGCTTTTTCCGTCTGACCGCATTCGGAACCTACGAAAATACCTTAGAAGCGATCCGCAGGATCACAGCTTTATAAAAATTTATTTAGGAAAACTGGCAGCAGGGTGTCGAAATGGCACCCTGTTTTTTGCGTGATAAAACCCCCTGGTGAGATTGGCATTGCCAGAAAGAAGATAATAACGTATAATCAAGTGCAGAATAAACGACAGATGAGGAGTGGCTGATTATGTACTATGAAACAACAAAAGAACTGCTTGCTTTTATCAAAAAAAGCCCTACGGCATTCCACGCTGTAGAAGAAATGCAGGCGAGACTGACGGAAGATGGATTCCAGGTGCTTTCGGAGAAGGAACACTGGAAGCTTACACCGGGAGGGAAATATGTGGTGACGCGGAACCATTCTGCGCTGATCGCTTTTACCATACCGGAGAAGGAATCCTGGAAGTTTCATATCATCGCCAGCCACAGCGATTCACCGTCTTTTAAGATCAAAGAAAACCCGGAGATCGTTGTAGAGAAGACTTACGTGAAACTGAATGTCGAAAAGTACGGCGGGATGCTGATGGCACCGTGGTTTGACCGTCCGCTGTCCATTGCCGGAAGAGTGATCGTGCGAAAAGATGGAAAGTTAGAAGAAAAACTGATCGATTTCGACAGGAACCTCGTGATGATCCCGAACCTCGCGATCCATATGAACCGGGAGGCAAACAGCGGCGTTTCCTATAATCCGCAGAAGGATATGCTGCCGTTGTTCAGCATGGGAGGTTCTGATGTGTCACTGCAGAAACTTCTGAGCACACAGCTTGATGTAGAAGAAAAAGATATCCTGAGCCATGATCTTTTTCTTTACAACCGCATGGAAGGCTCCATATGGGGCGCAGAGAACGAATTCGCATCCAGCGCCAGACTGGACGACCTGCAGTGCGCTTTTGCCTCTCTGAAGGGCTTTCTGGGCGCACAGAAGCAGGACTGCATTGCGGTGCACTGTGTCCTTGACAATGAAGAAGTCGGAAGCGGCACGAAGCAGGGAGCGGCATCCACCTTCCTCAAAGACACACTTCTCCGTATCAACAGCGGGCTTGGAAGGACATACGAGGAATATCTGATGACACTTGCGGACAGCTTTATGATCTCCGCAGACAATGCCCATGCGCTCCACCCGAATTATACAGATAAGGCAGACCCGGTCAACCATCCGCTTCTGAATAAAGGAATTGTGATCAAATACAATGCAAACCAGAAATACTGCACAGATGCAGTGTCAGCGGCTGTGTTCAAAGATCTCTGCGACAGGGCAGGTGTTCCGTGGCAGACATTTATCAACCGTTCTGACATTCCGGGCGGTTCCACGCTTGGAAATATCTCCAACACGCAGGTCCCGATGAATACGGTGGATATCGGCCTGCCACAGCTTTCCATGCATTCTCCGTATGAGACAGCAGGGGTGAGGGACACAGAGTATTTTGTTAAGGCAGCAAAGGAATTTTTTGCATAAACAGGCATAAGAAGAGGGAAAGAGAATGAATACAGACAAAAAAGCAGTTTTTTTTGATGCAGACGGTACGATCTGCGATATTGAAAAAGGAGTTCCGGACAGTGCGGTAGAGGCGATCCGTAAATTAAGGGAAAACGGACATGAGGCGTGGCTGTGCACCGGAAGAAGCAGGGCTTTTGTCCCGGGCTATCTGGAACAGATCCCGTTTACCGGTATGATCAGCGCATGCGGCGCGACTATTGAAAAAGACGGACAGCGGCTTTATAACAAAGAGATGCCGGTGGAAGTGGCGAAACTTTCCGTGGAGACTCTGCGTAAATACGGTCTGATCCCGGTCATGGAAGGTGCAGATTTCATGTACTATGACAAGGATGAGTATACGAATGAAGTCAACTGGTACCGTGACCTGATCACAGAGGCTCTTGGACCGAAATGGCGGCCGATCCGCGGCTATGAGGACAGCATGCATATCAACAAGATCAGTGCCAAGATGACAGAGGGCTGCAACGACGAAGAGGCATGCAGGGAACTGTCACAGTATTATGACGTGATCCGCCATGAGAACAATGCGTTTGTGGGAACAACGATCGAGCTGGTTCCGAAGGGCTGCAATAAGGCTGTCGGAATCGCTGCAGTCTGCCGTATCTTTGACATTCCGTGGGAAAGCACTGTAGTCTTTGGGGACAGCAACAATGACCTGTCCATGTTTGAATATGCAGCGACAAAGGTGGCCATGGGAAATGGTTCCCAGAAGATCCGTGAACTGGCAGATTATGTGACCACAGATATGTTTCACTATGGAATCCGAAACGGTCTCACAAAACTCGGTCTGATCTGAGAAGGCAGGAGAAAAAGTTATGAAATATGGAAAAATAAGAATCGAAGACGGCAATCTTATCTTCGCAAAAAGAATGCTGATCAATTATCTGCCATGTAAGGACATTTTGTGGGCGTATATGCGAAGAGAAGGTGTGGAAGGTGGGCGGCAGAAGCAGTTCAGCACCAGCTCTCTTGTGATCATCACCCGGCGAAAAAAACGCTATGAATTTGAGATGACGGACAAAGAGATCAGAGACTGCATCCAGCTTCTCAAAGTCCTGAATCCGAAACTTGCAACAGGTTTTCCGAAGGGTGCGAGGATTCCGCTCCAGAGCCTTCCGAATACCCGCGATCTCGGAGCGCTTGCCACGAAGGATGGAAGACATATCCTTCCGCGCAGGCTTCTGAGGAGCGGTAATCTGTATCATATGTCTCTTCAGGACCAGGATACGCTCCTCGATGAGTATCATCTGTCGACGGTTGTCGATTTTCGTACCAGAATGGAAGTCCTGGAAAAACCGGATACCGTTCTTGAGGGAGTGGAGTACCATGAGATCTCAATCGTGGATGAAGAAACTCTTGGCATTACCCGTTCCGGAAATCTGCTGGAAATGCTTCTGAAATTTGACCAGCCGATCGATGAGTTCATGCAGAAACAGTATGTTTCTTTTGTGCGGGATGATTTTTCGGTCAAACAGTATGCCCGTTTTCTGGATGTCATCCTGCAGCAGGAAGAGGGTGCCGTCCTGTGGCACTGCAGCATGGGTAAAGACAGGGTCGGCGTTGGAACGGCACTTCTTCTCTATGCGCTCGGGGTACCGATGGAGACGATCATGGAGGACTATCTCCGTACCAACCGCTGCCTGGAGGAAGACCAGCAGCATATGATCCGGCTTCTGGAAACCAAGATGATCGTGGACAATGAAGTGATGGACAAGATCAAGGCACTGTACCGTGTCAAGGAAGAATATCTGGAGGCGGTTTTTGACGCGATCAGACAAGATTATGGTTCCGAAGAAATGTTTTTGAAGAGGGCTCTCTACATGACTCCAAAGGCAGTCGACTCTCTTCGCAAAAAATATCTTGTATAAAATACAAAAAAGGTAAGAAAAACCACGAAATATATGCATAGATATACAAATACAGCAAAATTTGACGTTGACAAACGGGCTAATGTTGTTATAATGTAAAACATGCAAACAATTTTACAATGGAATTGTTTACAAGGTTAAAGTGATGAAAGCAGGTGGGTTATGCAAAAGAGAATTTTGTCCCTGTTAGTAGATAACACCGCAGGTGTTTTGAGCCGTATTTCCGGACTTTTCAGCCGTCGCGGTTATAATATTGACAGCCTGACAGTTGGTGTGACTGCAGATGAGCGTTATTCCAGAATGACAGTTGTATGCAGTGGAGATTCCATGATTCTGGAACAGATCACCAAACAGCTTGCCAAGCTGGTAGATGTAAGAGATATCAAGGTTCTGGAGCCGGATAACAGTGTGAGTAGAGAACTGGTTCTTGTGAAGGTCGCAGCAAGACCGGAGCAGAGAGAGGGAATCATTTCCATCGCAAATATTTTCCGTGCCAACGTCATTGATGTCGGCAAGACTTCCCTGGTCATTGAAATGACAGGAAGCAAGAGTAAGTTAAGTGCTCTGATCGACCTTCTGGGAGAGTATGAGATACTGGAACTTGCAAGAACTGGTATTACCGGACTTTCCAGAGGTGCCAGTGATGTGAAATTCTTATAGGAGTTTTACATAATAACAGTGTTTGCTAAGGGTAACAGCCCTTAACGATAAATTATGAAAAAATTTACAAATAGCTTAGGAGGAAACAAAGATGGCAAACAGGATTTTTTACCAGGAAGACTGTAATTTAGGATTACTGGATGGTAAGACCATTGCGATTATCGGTTATGGCAGCCAGGGACATGCACATGCACTGAACTTAAAGGAATCAGGCTGCAATGTCATTGTTGGTCTGTATGAGGGAAGCAAGTCCTGGAAGAAAGCCGAGGAGCAGGGCTTTAAAGTATATACAGCAGCGGAAGCAGCAAAACAGGCTGATATCATCATGATCCTGATCAATGATGAAAAACAGGCTAAACTTTACAAAGAAGATATCGAGCCGAACCTTGAAGAAGGCAACATGCTGATGTTCGCTCATGGTTTCAACATTCATTTCGGATGTATCGTTCCACCAAAGAACGTAGATGTTACTATGATCGCACCAAAGGCACCAGGACATACAGTAAGAAGCGAATATCAGGCAGGTAAAGGAACTCCTTGTCTGGTAGCTGTTGAGCAGGATTATACAGGTAAAGCACTTGACAAAGCACTTGCTTATGGTCTTGCAATCGGCGGAGCAAGAGCTGGTCTTCTTGAGACTACATTCCGTACAGAAACAGAAACAGACCTGTTCGGTGAGCAGGCAGTTCTCTGTGGTGGTGTTGTTGCACTTATGCAGGCTGGTTTCGAAACACTTTGCGAAGCTGGATATGACCCGAGAAATGCATACTTCGAATGTATCCATGAGATGAAACTGATCGTTGACCTGATCTATCAGTCAGGATTTGCAGGAATGAGATACTCTATCTCCAACACTGCTGAATATGGCGATTACATCACAGGACCGAAGATCGTTACAGCAGAAACAAAGAAAGCTATGAAACAGATCCTGACAGACATTCAGGATGGTACATTCGCAAAAGAATTCCTGCTTGATATGTCTGACGCTGGAAAACAGGTTCATTTCAAAGCAATGAGAAAACTGGCTTCCGAGCATCCGTCAGAAAAAGTCGGCGAGGAGATCCGTAAACTGTACAGCTGGAACGGCGAGGATAAACTCATCAATAACTAAGGAAATTTTAAGGCGCACCCGTCAGGGTGCGTCTTTTTTTGATGTTTTCTGACTTTTGGCTGTCGAAACAGGGGGAACGAATCTGGTTGACTTTCTTTGGCTCACAGCGTATGATAAGACCATCTGAAACAACGGCAGACATCTCTGCCACGGACTCTTCTTCTGAAGAGGATCTTTAGAATTCCATTTTTATTATTTTTTAATTTTAACTGCAAAGGGGCGTACTCTATGACGGGACTTTTGCGGGGCAGGCCTCCGCCGTAAGATCAATAAAATATCCTACATAAAAAGAAAGGCAGGATTTATGAAAACAGCAGAAAAAGCAGGACGGCTTTTTTTCGCGGTGCTTGGACTTGCAGGTCTGCTGTTGCTGATACTTCCCCGGGTCGGAATTTCTGTAGATATGGTTCTGTCCGGTTCCATGGAACCAAAGATCAGGACGGGAGGACTTGTATTTACAGATACCAGCCGGAAAGACCCTCAGATCGGAGATATCATCACATACAGCCTGAATGACAGTTTTGTGACACATCGTGTTATACGCAGAGAAGGCAGTATGCTGATCACAAAGGGCGATGCAAATGACGGGGAAGACCTGGCACCGGTAAGTGCAGAGCAGGTGCTCGGAACGGTAGTGTTTACAATACCGTTTCTTGGATATATGGCAGCTTTTATGAGACGAAAGACAATTTGGGCCATATGTATTCTGATGATTTCGCAGGAATTGATTTTTATAGTTCAGAATGAACTGACAGAAAGGAGAGCGCGAAAGAAAGCGCGGGCAAAAATATGAAAACAAACAAAAAAAGAAACCTCAAAAAAGCAGGATTTGTAGCAGGAGTTTTATGTCTGGCATCTATCGGTGGTGTATCTGCTTACCTGACAGATTTTGATAAAGCAGATAACCAGTTTACCGTCGGCAAAGTATCTATTGATCTGGACGAGCCTGGATTTAAACCGGAAGAACAGACAAAAATCGAGCCGGGAAAAGACGTAAAAAAAGATCCACAGATCAAAAATACAGGAGTAAATGATGCATTCGTCTATCTGGAAGTATCCATTCCGATGGCAGAAGTAGAGGCAGCATCAGAAGATGGAACACGATTAGGCAAAAGAGAACAGGAACTGTTTTCTTTCCAGACGCCGACAAACTGGACAAAATTAAGCTCCAAAAAAACAGGAGATAATCAGGTCTATGTCTATGCATATAATGAAGTGTTGAAGCCGGAGCAGACAACAGACACTTTGTTTGATTCTGTAAAATTCCTCAATATCATTGAGGGGCAGATCGATGAGAAAAATCTGAGTATTCCGATCAGAGCCTATGCAATTCAGACATCGTATACCGGAGGAGATTCTGCAAGTGTTGTTGACCAGGCAAGAACAGCGTATGAGAAATATGTAAATCAGAATAAAGGACAGGAAGGTCAGGTTACTCCGTAAGAAAGTGCAGAAAGAAAGCAGGTAGTAAGACATGAAAAACAGGAAGAAACTGGCTGTCGCATGTGCGGCGACACTGGGCTTCATCCTTGGAATCGGTGGTACGAATGCATATCTGACTTCTTATGACCAGGTAGTAAACGTGGTTGGCGTGGGGAAGAACACGACAAATATCGTAGAAGAATTTCCCACACCATCACCTCTGCCCGGAGATGAAGATTCTGAACTTCCAAAAACAGTATGGGTCGCAAATGGAAATGTGCAGGGCGAAGAGGCTTCGGTCGACTGTTATGTAAGGGTATCACTGGGGTATTCCAACTCTGATATAGGCAGGGCAGTGGCATTGAAGCAGATAGATCGGACAAACTGGGTGGAAGCAGATGACGGATTTTATTATTACAAAAAAGTCCTCCGGGAAGGAGAGAAGACAACGCCTCTCTTTTCAGGAATCTCCGTAGATTCTTCGAAACTTGAAAAGACATATCTGGATCAGATCGATGCATTTGAAGTACAGGTTTATGAGGAGTCTGTGCAGGCTGCCGGATTTGAGGATTACAGAAGTGCCTGGGAATTTTATCGGACTTAAAGGATGGAAGAACTATGAGGAAAAGAACAAAGATAGCGGCAGGAATTCTTTCTTTGAGCATCCTGGGGATATCAGGCGTGTATGGATATTTTTCGGACACTTTGCAGGTTGTGAACCATATCTCTGTGGGGGATATCAAGATCAGTGTGGAAGAATTTGAAAAGAAGGGAACAAAAGAAGTTCTTTACAACAATAAAGGAGATGTCCTTCCCGGGGCAGTGGTATCCAAGATCCCAAGGATCACAAACCGTGCTCTTCCGTGCTGGGTGCGCGCCAGGATCTTGTATACAAATGACCGGAAAGAACTGGAAGGTCTGGACGATACGAAACTTTCCGGTTTTTCTTCTAAATGGATCAAACGCGGAGAGTACTATTATTACACCAGTATCCTGAAGAGAAAAGAGAAGGTCGATCTGTTCCAGAGTGTACATATTCCGGCATCCTGGAAAAAGGAGCATGAGCTTCAGAAACTGGGGCTGACCATTCAGGCAGAAGCAATCCAGGCAGCGAATTTCACACCGGATTTCAGTGCCATGTCGCCATGGGGAAATCAGCTGATTCGGCAGTGTATCCATGAAGAAGACGGAGCAATGACCTGCAAAAAGCCGCAGACGAAGCTGTCAGTGGAATTTAACGGAAAGGCGCATAAACTCCTGTCTGTGCCGGGAGATTTTTTTACAAATCTCGGAACTGCGATGCCGGGAGATGTGCTTACAGATACGATCACAGTGTCCAATACTACAGACAGTGTGGCGGAAATTTTGTTCCGAACCAGCACGGAAGGCAGAAACAGTGAGCAGATTGCGATGCTTAAGGATGTAAAACTTACCGTGGCAATGGGAAATAAGATTCTGTACAGCGGGACTTTGGATTCCACGGGTCTTGCCAGAAACAAAACGCTGGGAATTCTGGAAGCCGGACAGAAAGGAAGTATGAAGTTTCGGCTGGAGATTCCGGCAGAGTGGGATAACCGTATGGCACAGAAAAAAACAGATGTCACATGGATCTTTACTGTTAATGAAGAAGAAAAGACATCATCTTCCGATTCAACAGGAGGATCCGAAAGCGGGGAAAGTACTGCCCGGCCGGCAGTGACCAGAGATAACGGAAGCAAACAGGCAGACCATGTCAAAACAGGTGACTCGTCAGCAACAGAACTTCTGTTGATCCTTCTTCTTGCTTCTGGTGGCATGGTTCTTGTAATCAAAGCATGGAAAGGAGGCAGAGGAGTATGAAAAAAAGAATAATATCAGGAATTTTTGCTGCATTATTTGCTGTTTCTGCTGTTACGGGAATCTCTGCTGCCTCAGATTCTGTGTTTCAGGAAGAAATACAGGATGAGTTTCAGGATGCAGATGGAGATGAAGATATATTTATGCCCGGAGACGAAACAGAGAAAGCTGATGACGAAGATTTTTCAGAAGATGCGGACGGAGATTCTGCTGAGATATCCGAGACAGATTTTGAAGAAAATATGGAACCGGATTCTTTCGATGTGACAGTCAGAGCAGAACAGGGAACGATTGTATTTGAAACGGATCTTCTGCAGCTTAAAGAAGAACAGGAAAAGCTGAGTGCCGATGAACTTTTGCAGATGCAGGAACGAGAACATCTTTTTGTGGCAGGAGAAGCAGTGGGTTTCTATATCCATCCATTTGAAGGATATGAGTGCACAGAAGTAACAGCAGAAAGTGAAGGAGAAGCTGTTTCGGTAACTCTGGGAGAAGATCAGAGATATGAGTTTGTTATGCCGGAAAGTTCTGTGATTCTGAATGCAGAGTTTGAGAAAATTCCCGGGGAAGAAAATGAAGAAGCAGAGATTTTCAATGACGGAGAAGAAGCGGAAGCAGTAAGTACTTCTGCCAGGTCTACAGCAGTCAAGGCTGTGGCAGCAAATTATAAGATGAGACCAGAGTATGCTTTTGCATATGCTTTTCGAAAAGGTAAGACGAAACTTACGGAGGTGCAGGGAGCTTCTGCAAGCCTTCCGGCTAAACTGGATGCGCAGTTCGGTTGGTCCCAGAATGGTGCAACAAATTACAAGAATACCTTTTCGGCATGCAGTATTCAGAATGCTGCACAGAAGGGAAAAATTTCTGCAAAGTATATAAATGTAGGGGAATATAAGGGCAAAATTGTAGACCTGAAAATTACAGTGCCGGAATGGGGTACGGTAAGCTATACACATATGGGTGTTGACAATACTGTGATTTCTCCATGTATTCTGTTTTATAATGACAGGATTGCCTTTTCAACACTTTCTGTAGGAATTGTGCGCTTTAAGTTTGAGTTCTTCGATCATGAAACCGGAGATCAGATTTCTCCTAAAGGGCATGTGACGATGATGGACCTTGACGGAGGTCAGGGATTTCGTGTTTATGACGGATGGGGCGTAGATGCCATGTATATCCGAAGCGGGTACGAGCATCTACAGGCGACGACCGGAACTACAAGTAATGGAACGGTATACACAGAAGTATGTGCTCCGGAAGGAACATCAACAGATAACAACGATGTAAAAGGCTGGTGTCATGTAGATTTTAATAAGTCCTTTACAGTAAACTGGCTTGCAGGTGCGGGTGGACTGACAGGAAAAACTCCGTATTCAGCGTTTTTTATGTCAGGGGCACAGACAGTTGGAACCTATGAGCCGAATTCGGAACCTGAGAAGAAAGTCGGAGCTGTTGATTCGTCTTATAGCAGCATGAAACGACGTGAATCGGAATCGGATACAGCAGCGGAAAAACCTTATACTATCCCAAAGACCAAGGAATTTGATTATATGATCTCACAGACAGTTCTTCCGGGAGATTACAAAAAATTTGAGGTCACGGATCAGCTGGATTCCTGCCTGGAGTACAAAAGTGCTTCTGTCGAAACAGCTCAGGGGAATGATGTCACGCAGCAGTTCACGATCACTGCTACGAAGAATACAGTGAAGTTTGCGGCTGCGAGCAGCTTTCTGAAGACTGATGCGGCCTGCAATAATGTAACCTATTATTTCAGGATCCATGTAAAAGCCAAAGCAGACAGTGTGATTGCCGCTCATGGGCATTATAAAGACGGTATTTATTATCATATTTCAAACCAGGCAAAACGACGTCTTGATTCCTCACAGATGGCAGACACCCAGAAAACAAATATGTCATGGGTACGTGGGATTATTGAAAGGAACTGCAGCATCCGCAAAACAGATGCGGCAGACAGCACGAAAGACCTGACAGGAGCAGTATTTCAGGCATATGCATGGGATGAACAGAAAAAGAGTTATGCCATTACGGGAGAGCAGTTTGCGTATACGGAGAAAACGAAATTATATACGAAAAAACTGCAATATACAGACCAGAACAAAGGAAAATTCAGACTGGTCGAGACACAGGCGCCAGAAGGATACCTTGGGAACTGGAAAGAAGATATCTCTATTCTGGACGAAAACCAGGACTTTGCGCTGGAAGTGTCAAATGAAGGAATACGTCCGCCATATGGTGAGATAACGATAACAAAAAAGATCCTGGAGAATGATATTATCTGGGCGCATGGAAATCCGGTTTTCCGGTTTGTGGTAAATGGAACAGATCGGAAAGGAAAAGCGCACAGTTACGAAAATTATGTAGAGTTCAGACAGGAAAATTACGAAAAACAGGGAGACTATGCCGTTTTGAGCTGCACAATAGCCAAAGTTCCATTTGGAAGTTACACGATCAGTGAAAAAGAAACGCTGCGTTATAAATTTCAGGGTATCACAGCAAATACTCCCAATGTACAGATTACAGGCAGAGAAGGAACAGCAGTTCTGGACAGTATAAATGAGACAGCAGCAGTTACCTTTACCAATCTGAAAACACGTTATGACGGCTACAGTCATACAGATGTCGTGAGAAATATCATACCAGTCGCATAAAAGAATAAAATAAAACAAAAAGGCTTCCGAACGACCATAACGTCCAGAAGCCTTTCCTGTTGAATAAGAACATCGGGGAAATGGGATTTGAACCCATGACCTCACGGCCCCCAGCCGTGCGCGCTACCAAGCTACGCCATACCCCGAGAATATGTAGTATTATAGCAAGCAGAAAATACTTTTGCAACTGCTTTTTTTATTTTGATGGTCAATTGATTGAAATTGTCCAAAGAATATATTATAATGTAAAAAAACTGGAAAGGAGAGGAGGGAATGAAATTGGAAAGAAGTAGTTGGGCTGGCAGAACGATGCTGGTGGTATTCTTTTTTGCATTGATCCTTTCATGTGGAGCAGGGGATGTTCATGCGGCAGTGAATAGCAGCGCGAAGACTTCAGCATCCACTGGTAAGGGAAGTACTTCGAAAGTCAAGAAGGGACTTATCTGGGAAAAGGGTGGTTATCGCTATTATGTCAATAATAAACCTGTCCGGAATACATGGAAGATCATCAAAGGTAAATATTACTGGTTTCGTGAAAATGGCGTAGCAGCCAGAGGTGGGGCATGCAATGTAAGAGGGATATATTATGTATTTGATATGAACTCTCACAAAGTGACACCTGGAAGCACGAAAGTCGTAAAGATAAACACATACTGGTTTATCGTCAACAAATATGGTAAAGGCGTTGGCGGATGGCAGGAAGTAAACGGCAGAGTCTATTATGCTTACAAAAGCGGCAGATGCATAGTCAACAGGACTATAAGCGGTCTCAGGCTTGGCAAGAACGGATATGCGGTGGATACCATGCAGGCACGCTGTAAGATGGCAGCAAGGAGATTTATTGCAAATCATACAACAGCAGGTATGACCAATCGTCAGAAACTGCGGGCATGCTTTAATTATATTATAGGTTATAATAGATTTGTAGGAAGCATGGATCCTACCCCTGCTGAATTCAGAAGCCGCAGATGGGTATATAAATACGCAGTTCAGATGTTTGAAAACGGTCTGACAGGAAACTGTTATGGAATGGCAAGTGCAGTCGCAGCAGTTGCAAAGGAACTGGGATATCAGCCGTATGTGATCACTCTGGCAGAGGGACACAGCTTTGTGATGATAAATGGACGCTATTATGATAACATGTATGGAGCTTTATTTGATGCGGCTTCACGCCCGTCTTATGTAGCACAGTATAAAATAAAATTTTAAATAAAAAAGGAGAATCAACATGAAAAAAACCAGAAAAATCTTGGCAGTAGCACTTTTCCTGCTGCTCATGCTGACACCGGTTGTTTCAGTTTCTCAGCCAGTCACTGTGCAGGCTGCTGCAAAAACAACCCTGAAGAAATCAGGCGGCAGATATTACGCTTATGAGAATGGCAAGAAACTGTGTAATGCTTGGCGTAAGATCAAGAGCGGCAAGGTCAGCTATACCTATTACTTTGGAGCAAATGGTGCAGCCTATCAGGCCGACAAAGGAATGATGGGAAAATACAGTGTAATTGTCAAAAAGATCAAGGGTCAGTATTATGGCTTTGATTATCTGGGACACAGAGTTAAGGGAGTACGTGTGGGAAGTACCTCTGCATATGGAATGCCATATGTATATTACTTCAACGCAAACGGGACTTACAACAAAACAAAAACAGCACAGTTGAGAGCTGCTTCCAGAACAAACAAAAATGCAACAACAATCAAGAAACTTCTCGGAAAATACAAAAAATACAAAATTTCCAAAAACAGTTGTTTCAGAAATGGAAACGGAGTGGATATCACCTATACTTATGATAATGTAGAGTTATCTGTATTCCGTCCAAAGGGTAAGAGCTATAAATATGATGTTGTAGAGAGCCTTGTTTCACGCTACTAAGAAAGAAGAGGGAGAATCTAGCATGAAGAAAAAATTAACAGCACTCGTTTTAAGTCTTGTGATCGCAGCAATGCCGGCAGCAGCTCCGGTTATGAATGTACAGACCGTGTCAGCGGCAACAACCAAAGCAGCTGTTCTGAAAAATACATGGAGCAAAGATCATAAATATTATTATGACAAAAACGGCAAAAAAGTAAAAGGAATCCGTAAGATCGGCAAATATACCTATATCTTTGATTCCAAATATACACTTGTGAAAAACAAGAAATATTACAAATACAACGCAAGTACTTACTACAGGATCGATACTCGGGGACGTGCAACCAAACTGTCTCAGGTAGAGACACTGGCAGCAATCCGTCTTCAGAAATGTGGCGGTAACTTAAGAAAAGCGTTTAACTGGTCAGCATCTCTTCGCTACAATGGAAACTACAAAGTGGCAAAGAAAAACCAGACATATTATGGAATTTATGGTTTCCGTACAGGAAGTGGTGACTGCTATGTGATGGCAAGTACATTTTACTGGATGGCAAAGGTTGCGGGATATAATGCACATTATGTAACTGGTTACGTAAACAAAGGTAAAGGCAATGGACCTCATGCATGGGTTGAAATTAAGGTCAAAAACAACACTTATGTATATGATCCAAACTTCCAGAAGGAATACGGACCGAAAGGTTACACAGGATATGCAGTCAAATACGGACAGAAAGGTACTTTGAAGTATATCAAGAAAAAAGTCTACTAAAAAGAGAGGCAGGACAGGTAAATGAAGAAAAAAATCGTAACAATTTTAATGACAGCGGCAATTGGAACCAGTCTGTTAGCAGGCCAGGCTGTTATGGCAGCAGACACAGAAACAGCGACAGAAGCCAAAGCAGATGATACCGGGGATTCCAAAGAAACAGAAGAAGAAAAAACAATCGGTAAAAAACCGGAAACAGATAAAGACGCAGAGGGTGTTTTCAGCCTGAAATTCAAGAACCTTACAGGTAAGGTGATTACAGAAGTGACTGTCAAGAATGAGAAAGATGAGAAATATCCGGATAATTTCCTCGAAAAAGATGACAAGTTTGCAGCAGATGAAGAAAGAACACTCTGGTTTGACCCGAATGCAGACACAGAAGATGCAGCAGAGACAGCAGATGACAAGGACACAGAAGAAGCATCTGAAACATCTGAGCCGGAAGTTCAGAAATATGATATGCAGATTACATTCGAAGATGGAACAACTGCAACACTTCATACACTTCCGTTTGGCGATACAGAGGAAGCGGAACTTCATCTTGAAGGAGAAGTTGCTTATATTGTATTTGACAGCAAGGATCTGAAGAAATCTGTCAATACAAAGGAAACAGAGCAGGCACTGGTACCGAAACCGACAGAAGCACCGGCACAGCAGACATCCTCACAGACAGAGGATTACAGCTATGATTACAGCTATGATGATTACAGCTACGATGACTACGGTTATGATGATTCCGGAGATTCTGACGGCGGAAGCGATGATTCCGGAGATTCTGACGGCGGAAGCGATGATGGATGTCTGGACAATGCGATTTTGAATTAATCAGTCAGGCAGGGGCACTGCATTAAGTAATTAGTGCAGTGCCTTATTCTGGCTTATGCAGGAGAAAATATCATGTCATTAGTATCAAATCTTTTTTTATTGTTTGTAGCGGCAGGAGTTATTGTATATTATCTTGTGCCTGCAAAGTGGCAATGGCTGGTGCTGTTGGCTTTCAGTTATATTTATTACATAGCGGGAGGCATCAGATATGTTGGCTTTCTGCTGTTTTCCACGTTTGTAACCTGGCTGACTGCGCTTGCCATAGAAAAAATGGAAACAGCAGGGAAACACAAAACCGCAAGGAAATTTGTGATCCTTGGGCTGGTACTTAATTTTGGAATGCTTGGTCTTGTGAAATACACAAACTTTGCAATAGAGAATCTGAATGCCCTGTTTCATATGAATCTGAGGGGAATGCAGATTCTGCTTCCACTGGGCATTTCCTTTTATACCTTTCAGTCTTCGGGATATATTCTGGATGTATACTGGAAACGATGCAAAGCAGAACATCATCCCTTGAAATATGCGCTGTTTGTATCCTTCTTCCCGCAGATCCTTCAGGGACCGATCGGAAGATACAGCAGACTGGCACATCAGCTTTATGAGCCTCATAAATTTGAGAGCGCGAATATTACAAGAGGTCTTGAGAGAATTCTCTGGGGCTTTTTCAAAAAAATGATCCTGGCAGATTGGTCAGCGGTTTTTGTAGATGCAATTTTTGATAATCCGGATCAGTATGGCGGCCTGGCAATCTTTGGAGTCCTGTTTTATACGATACAGCTGTATGCGGATTTTTCTGGTGGAATGGATGTTGTAATTGGTATTGCTTCCATGTTTGGAATTGAACTGGATGAGAACTTTACCCGTCCGTTTTTTGCAACGTCTATTACAGACTTCTGGCATCGCTGGCATATCACCCTTGGTACATGGATGAAGGACTATGTTTTTTATCCGGTGACGCTTTCCGGATGGATGAAAAAATTTGGAAGATGGGCAAAAAAAGTCTTTGGAAAGAAAACAGGTCGTACTTTACCGATCTGTCTGTCAAATCTGATCGTATTTTTTGTAGTTGGTGTGTGGCATGGTGCAGCATGGAAATATATCGTATATGGTATGTATAACGGTATTATCATTGCGTTCAGCGGCCTTATGGCAGGAAACTACAAGAACTGGAAGAAAAAGCTCAATATTACGGGAAAAGAGAACTGGTATTATGTGTTTATGATCATCAGGACTTTTGTTCTGGTAAACATCAGCTGGTTCTTTGACCGTGCAGATACCGTTGGACAGGCACTTCATATGATGAGACTGGCGGTGACCAGATTTGCGCCGGCAGAACTGCTTCTGATTCCGGCAGGCAAGGAGGGAACAGCATTTACACCTTATGCATTGCTGATTCTTGCAGTTGGATGCATGATTCTGTTTATTGTCAGCGTTCTTCAGGAACGTGGTATCAGAATCAGGGAGACGCTGTCCAGATGTAGTTTACCGGTCACAGTGGCAATTTATTTTTGCCTGCTGTTATCCATTGGTTTCTTCGGATCAACAGCGGCAGTAAGGGGATTTATCTATGCACAGTTTTAAAAAATTTTCAAAAGCAGTTCTCGTCATTGCAGTCTGCACAGCAATACTGATACTGCTGGATACAGCACTTTATCCCTGCACTTTTATGAGAAACGATGTACATACAGTTGTAACACAGCAGTTTGATGACATTATTCTGGGAACTTCTCATGGTAAAATGGACATTGATCCGGAGTCCATGGAGGAAGTGAACGGACGTACAGGACATAATCTCTGCGTAGGTGGTGAATATGGGATTGATGCATATTATCTTACAAAGCTGATCACAGAGAAGCAGAAACCGAAACGAATCATTTATGAAGTGGATCCGGGATATTTTGTTACCGAAAAAGAAGAAGGAAACAACTATCTGCTGTTTTATCATGAATTTCCAGTCACAAAAGCGAAGGCAGAGTACTTCTGGAATTCTATTGTGAAATGTAATTTCCGAACAGTTTTGTTTCCGTGGTATGAATATTCACTTAGCTATGAAGTTCCAAAGATCAAAGAGACTTTCACACAGAAATTGAAAAAAGATTACAGCATCGAAGGGTTAAAGAGTGATTCTCAGGAATATCATGAGAGTGGATTTATCGAAAGGTATCCGGTGGATGTAAAGAAAATAAAGAAAACAGAGCCAAAACTGTTTGAACAGGATAAAGTCAGCAGCCAGAATATGGAATACCTCCAGAAGCTGATTTCATTCTGTAAAGAAAATGACATTGAGTTTGTGGCAGTAACCACACCGGTTCCAATTGCGGCATTGAAGGATTACAGTGATAATTATAATGCGGCGTGGAAGTATTTCGGTAAATTTTTTGAAGAGCAGGATGTAGAATATCTGAACTTTAACACACAGTACTTCAAGGTATTTACACATGACATGAAGGCATACACAGATTATGATGGTCACATGAATGGTGACGCGGCAAGACAGTATTCCAGAATCCTGGCAGAACTTCTGGATAAAAAATAATATTTACGTACCGGATTTCAAATAAGGAATCCGGTATATTGTTTTAAAGGGAACTTTTGAAATTCACCCTTGACAAGAATGAAATGTCATGTTAGTCTTACTACATCAGAAAAAGCAAAATGATGAAATGCAATGATAAGGAATAGTACATGCAAACCGGAGCGCAGAGAGCTGTCGGCTGGTGTAAGGCAGCAGAAGGAATCCATGGAACTCGCCTTTGAGCATCTGTCCGAAATCCGATAAGGAGAGTAGACACAGACGGTATCCACCGTTATATGGAGAGGATATAAGGATCCAATGATCCCGTATCCCTTGAGTGTATGAAACCGTTCATAAATAAGAGTGGTACCGCGAAAGTTACTGTCTTTCGTCTCTTACAATAGTGTAGAGATGAGAGATTTTTTTTTGCACAGAATTTTTTACAAGATGGAGGAAAGATCATGGAAAACGTAACAAAATATCAGAGACAGTATTTTATGCCGCCAGTGAGATGCATGAAATGGGCAGAGAAAGAATATGTAGACAAAGCTCCAATCTGGTGCAGCGTTGACCTTCGTGATGGAAACCAGGCCCTGGTCATCCCGATGAGCCTGGAGCAGAAGATCGAATTCTTCAAACTGCTCGTAGAGATCGGTTTCAAAGAGATCGAAGTTGGCTTCCCGGCAGCATCTGAGACAGAATACACCTTTATCCGTACTCTGATCGAACAGAACCTGATCCCGGATGACGTAACCATCCAGGTACTGACTCAGGCGAGAGAGCATATCATCCGCAAAACTTTCGAGGCTGTCAAGGGCGCACCGAAAGCGATCGTTCACGTATATAACTCTACTTCCGTAGCACAGCGCGAGCAGGTATTCAAGAAATCCAAAGAAGAGATCCTGAAGATCGCTGTAGACGGAGCAAAACTCCTCAAAGAACTGGCTGACCAGACAGAAGGAAATTTCCAGTTTGAATACAGCCCGGAGAGCTTTACAGGAACAGAACCGGAATACGCGCTGGAAGTCTGCAACGCAGTTCTGGATGTATGGAAACCGACCGCAGACAACAAAGCGATCATCAACCTGCCTGTTACCGTACAGCATTCCATGCCTCATGTATATGCAAGCCAGATCGAATACATGTGCGAAAACATGAAATACCGTGAAAACGTTATCGTTTCCCTTCATCCACACAATGACCGTGGCTGCGGTGTCGCAGATTCTGAGATGGGTCTGCTGGCAGGCGCTGACAGAATCGAGGGAACCTTATTCGGAAATGGAGAGCGTACCGGAAACGTGGATATCGTTACTGTTGCAATGAACATGTTCTCCCAGGGCGTAGATCCGAAGCTTGACTTTTCCGATATGCCGCATGTATGCGAAGTATACGAAGAGTGCACAGGCATGAAAGTTGACGAGAGAAGCCCGTACAGCGGTGCACTTGTATTCGCAGCTTTCTCCGGATCCCATCAGGATGCGATCGCTAAAGGAATGCACTGGAGAGAGGAAAAAGACCCGAGCCGCTGGACAGTTCCATATCTGCCGATCGACCCGACCGATGTTGGAAGAAACTACGATGCAGATGTTATCCGTATCAACAGCCAGTCCGGAAAGGGCGGCGTAGGCTATATCCTGGAGACCAAGTATGGTCTGAATCTGCCGCCTAAGATGCGTGAAGCTATGGGTTATGCAGCCAAAGCCGTATCCGACCACAGCCACAAAGAACTTCATCCGGATGAGATCTTTAACCTGTTCAAATCCACTTTCGAAAATGTGGTGAGCCCATACAGCATCAGCGAAGTACATTTCCAGCAGAAAGACGGTGGAATCGTTACTCAGGTAACTTCCAGCTTCAATGGAAAGACAGTTATAACAGAGGCAACCGGAAATGGTCGTCTGGATGCAGTCAGCAACGCACTGAAGAAAGCTTACGAACTGAAATTTACACTGGTTACCTACCAGGAGCATGCGCTTGAGAAGAGCACCAGTTCCAAAGCGATTGCTTACGTAGGAATCCAGAAACCAGACGGAACTCTCTCCTGGGGAGCCGGCGTTGACCCGGATATCATCCGTGCATCCATCGATGCACTTGTAACTGCGATCAACAACCGTTAAATGAAAATCAATCATCTCTTTCTTTTCCGCAGTTCTCCGCAAAACTGCGGATCAGAAAGGGATTTTTTTATGCATGTTTCACAGAAAAATCGATCCCTCTGGAAATTTCGGAATTTTTCTGCTAAAATTAAATAATGTATGCCTTTATACCTTTAAAATTGGATGAAAGAAAGGAATCGATGCACAGATGCTAAAGATTAAAAGCTATGTGAAAGTAAACAGCATTGAGGAAGCATATGAGCTGAATCAGAAAAAAACAGCGATCGTGCTTGGCGGAATGGTATGGCTTAAGATGGGAAATCGAAATATTTCCACAGCTATTGATCTTTCCGGACTTGGACTTGCTGGCATTCAGGAAACGGATGAGGAATTCGTGATCGGATGCATGACGACTTTGAGAGAACTTGAGACTGATAAGAGACTGAATGAATATACGCAGGGGGCCGTGAGAGAAAGTGTCCGGCACATTGTTGGCGTGCAGTTCCGAAACTGTGCGACTGTCGGCGGCAGTATCTGGGGACGATACGGTTTCTCGGATGTACTGACCATGTTCCTGGGGATGGATACCTGGGTAGAACTTCACAATGCAGGAAAAATCCCGCTGACAGAGTTTGTGGATCGGAAGAAAGATAACGATATCCTTGTAAATATTATTGTAAAGAAGCAGCCTCTCCGCGTCTGTTATATGAGCCAGAGAAATACAAAGACAGACTTTCCGGTACTGACCTGCTGTGTTTCTCTGATCGGAAACGAAGCGAGGACAGTGATCGGTGCAAGGCCTGCCCGTGCCATGGTCGTAGAGGATCAGGAAGACATCCTTGGAAATTTTGACCAGAAGAGTGAAGAAGCAAAGAAAGAAGTAATTCAGAAATTTGCAGACTATGCAGCAGAACATGTTCCGACTAGCGGAAACATGAGAGGATCCAAAGAATACAGAACCCTTCTTGTAAAAGTTCTTACGAGAAGAGCCTGGGAAGTAGTAGGGGGAATGAAGGATGAATATTAAATTCTGGCTGAATGGAATACAGCGTCAGGAAGAAGTCGATCCGGGAATGCTCCTGATCGATTTTCTGAGGGAAAAAGGCTGTTACAGTGTCAAGAGAGGCTGTGAGACAGCAAACTGTGGTCTCTGTACGGTGTTGATGGATGAGAAACCGATCCTTTCCTGTTCCATGCTCGCTGTAAGGATCGATGGAAAGAAGATCGTGACACTGGAAGGACTTCAGAAAGAAGCAGAGGAGTTTGGAACTTTTCTTGCAAATGAAGGTGCAGAACAATGCGGCTTCTGCAATCCGGGATTTATCATGAATGTGATCGCGATGCTCCGTGAACTCGAGGAACCGGATGAAGAGCAGATCAAGGAATACCTTGCAGGAAATCTGTGCAGATGTTCCGGTTTTGTCTCCCAGACCGCAAGTATCCTGAAATACCTTAATTATAAGAAAACACAGGAGGAAGCATAAAATGAAATATGTAAATCAACCTGTCCAGAAAACAGATGCCATGGCACTGGTAACAGGAAAGCCTGTGTACACGGACGACCTGGCACCGAAAGATTCCCTGATCGTCAAAGTCCTGCGAAGCCCTCATGCCAATGCATGGGTCGACACGATCAAGACGGATACAGCAAAGAAAGTTCCTGGCATCGTCTGTGTTTTTACCTATGAAGATGTTCCGCAGAAGCGTTTTACACTTGCAGGACAGACTGCACCGGAGATGAGCCCGGATGACAGACTGATCCTTGACCGTCATGTGCGTTTTGTCGGAGATGCAGTTGCGATCGTTGCAGGTGAGACAGAGGCGGCTGTTGATCTGGCACTTAAGCGGATCAAGGTCAAATATCAGGTGGAAACACCGGTCTTCGACATCCACACTGCAAAAGATAATCCGATCCTGGTGCACCCGGAGGAGGACTGGAAACTCAAGATCCCGCTTGGCGGCGATAATAAGAGAAACTTATGTGCTACAGCAAGGGAAGAACATGGTGATGTAGATAAAGTCTTAAGTGAATGTGCATATACGGTAGAACACACTTATCACACCAGGGCAAACCAGCAGGCTATGATGGAAACTTTCCGTACAGCATGTTATATGGACCATTTTGGACGTCTGATCGTACTTTCTTCTACACAGATTCCTTTCCATATCAGAAGAATCGTAGGTCGTGCACTGGATATTCCGGCATCCAAAGTTCGTGTCATCAAACCAAGGATCGGCGGTGGCTTTGGCGCAAAGCAGACTTCTGTCAGTGAGATCTACCCGGCATTTGTAACCTGGAAGACAGGCCGTCCGTCCAAGATGATCTATTCCAGATATGAATCGATGATCTGCTCCACACCGCGTCACGAGATGGAGATCACTGTCCGTGCAGGTGCAGATGAGCACGGTATCATCCGTGCACTGGATGTCTATACACTGTCAAATACCGGTGCGTATGGAGAACACAGTTCTACAACCGTAGGATTAAGTGGTCACAAATCCATTGGACTTTACCGACATACCGAAGCATATCGTTTTTGTTTTGATGTCGTTTATACGAATGTGCAGGCAGCAGGAGCTTACCGTGGATATGGAGCAACGCAGGGTATTTTTGCGGTTGAATCTGCGGTCAATGAACTGGCACACAAGATGGGAATGGATCCGGCCAGGATGAAAGAATTGAACATGCCGGTAGAGGGCGGTCCGCTTCCGGGATATCCAGATGTCCCATATGCACAGAGCTGTGCAATGGATCGCTGTATGGCAAGAGCAAAGGAAATGATGAACTGGGATTCCAGATCACTCTCCCAGGATATGGGCAATGGCAAAGTACGTGGTCTGGGTGTTGCGATGGCAATGCAGGGTTCTTCTATTGCAGGTGTTGATGTCGGCGGTGCAGACATCAAGCTGAATGAAGATGGTTCCTACACTCTGGCACTTGGCTGTACAGACATGGGAACCGGATGCGATACTGTCATGGCACAGATTGCTGCAGACTGTCTGGAGACTCCGATGGAAAATATCGTAGTATTCAGTGTAGATACTGATATTTCTCCATATGACTCAGGTTCCTATGCATCTGCAACAACCTATACAACCGGTATGGCAGTCGTAAAAGCCTGCCAGGAGCTCCGCAAAAAAATCTGTGAACTCGGAGCAGAAATGCTGCAGACAGAGCAGGAGAACGTTGATTTTGACGGCTCTTATGTATTCTGTACCGAGGATGAGAATAAAAAAGTTTCTCTCGAGGAAATTGGGCTTAAGAGTACTTTCTTTAACAATATAGAACTGCAGGTAGTGAAACAGCATTCCTCACCGCTGTCCCCTCCGCCGTTCATGGTCGGAATGGTCGAGGTCGAAGTAGACAAAGAAACAGGAAATATAGATGTTCTTGATTATGTTGCTGTTGTTGACTGTGGAACACCGATCAACCCGAATCTTGCCCGGGTGCAGACCGAGGGCGGTATCGCACAGGGAATCGGAATGGCACTGTTTGAGGATGTACAGTATACAGATAAGGGAAAGATCCGCAACAATTCCTTCATGCAGTACAAGATCCCGAGCAGAATGGATATCGGTAAGATCCGTGTTGATTTTGAGAGCAGTTACGAGGAGAGTGGCCCATTCGGAGCGAAATCCATTGGAGAGCTTGTCATTGATACCCCGTGTCCGGCACTTGCAGAAGCAATCTATAATGCAACAGGAGTCCGTGTACGTGAACTTCCGATCACTCCGGAGAAGATCGCGATGGGGATCCTTGAAAAAGAGATGGAGAAATAAATATGGAAATGGCAATGAAGGGAATCCTGGCTGTTTTCTGGCTTATCCTTGTACCGGTTGCAGTGGGAAGACTGCCGTTTGTCAAAAGACGGCAGCCCCTTCTGACTGAACGTTTCGTGAGCGGTTATCTGATCCTTTTTTCGATCATGGAGGTTCTGACCCTTCCAATGACGTTTCTGAAAATGCCGCTGCATGTGCTGGTGATTTCCTATGGAAGTATCGCACTGATCCTGGCTCTGACAGGTGTTTTTGTGACGGTGAAGGCGAAAGATACTATTCGTCTGTCCGGTATTTTTGACAGAGAAAAAATCTATTTCTGGATCGCACTGATCCTGATTCTGGCACAGATGGCAATGTGTGTTCTACTGGCACATATGGATGCAGATGATGCTTTTTATGTGGCTCAGGCGACCTCTGGTGTACAGACGGATACGATCTTTGAAATTATCCCATATACAGGACAGAAGTATTATGGTATTGCAAGCAGATATATACTTTCTCCGTTCCCTGTATTTCTTGCGGTGGTAAGCCAGCTCAGTGCGGGACTTCATCCAGCGATCATGGCGCATATGATTTTCCCGGCAGTTTTTCTTCCGGTAGTTTACAGTGTTCAATATCTTCTTGGAAAGAAATGGTTTCCCGGTGATAAAAGAGCGCAGGGAATGTATTTGTTCCTGACAGCATGTATCTGTAGCTTTTCAGCATATTCTGTATATAATTCAGGAAGCTTTCAGATGATTCGTATCTGGCAGGGCAAGGCACTGCTGGCATCTGCTTTTCTGCCGCTTCTGCTTTATATCTGCCAGTCTGTGCTCATGGAGAAAAAACCGGAATATCCCTGGGTTCTTCTTGCAATGGCAGATTTAAGCTGCTGTCTTCTGTCATCTATGGGAATCATTCTGGGGACAATGATGCTTGGAGTTTTTCTACTGCTTTGCCTGGTGATTCGCAGGGACTGGAGAACTTTTTTGAAGGGAATCATCTGCTGCATTCCTTCTCTGGTGCTCGGAGTTTTTTACATTTTGATTGTGTGAAGGATAAAAGAATATGATGAAAGAAATGATTAAAAAATCTTTGGGATTCTGGAATAATTACTGGGGGAGCAGCATTTTTCCATATCTTCTGGTAATTGCACTTCTTTATCTGCTGATTTTTAAACACAAAAAGAAAACGACCCGGTATGTACTGGCATATGTTTTTCTGATGCTTTTTCTGTTCTTTTTTCCATATACGGCAAAAATCATACAGAAATGTATAGGAGAGAATGTTTACTGGAGAGTTTTGTGGCTCGCACCATCAACATCGGGGATCGCA
>OLQM01000286.1_pt1 | contig 57156 bp, 45 predicted proteins | sample 1673161 | NCBI WGS metagenome assembly OLQM01 (sample SAMEA3136761, study PRJEB25190) | human gut metagenome | reverse complement strand
TCCCTGAGGACATGTGCCTCCTCGTAGGTAGCTGCCGCATAGCCGAACATAAAATCCACATCCTCCAGCATTCTGGCAATGGGAACACCGCCGTGTCCGTAACCGTCCGTCTTTATGACCGCCAGTATCTTCGTCTCCGGGGCAATATTTTCCTTCATATGGATCATATTCTCCCAAATGGCATCCAGATCTATTTCCGCCCATACCCGTTGGTAGGAATTCATCTTTTCCTGTAGTTTGCTTATCATTTCTTCACACTTTCTTTCTCATCATAGTCTTTCATCAGGCAATCCGCAATATCTCCCGCCATTACCCCATACTCCGTATGGAGCTTTGCCGCCAGCTCACCGGCTCTGCCATGGAGATACACACCGTTAACAGCTGCATCAATTGCATTCATACCCTGAGCTAAAAGTCCCAGGATCACACCCGTCAGGACATCTCCGCTGCCCGCAGTGGCCATACCGCTGTTGCCTGTAGTATTCAGATAAAATTCTCCCTGTTCTTTACATACAATCGTTCTTGCATCCTTGGCAACCGCCACACCGTGAAACCGTTCTGCCAGTTCTCTGCCACACTCCGGAAGCTCCTTCTTGCATTCCGGGATGGTCTTCGCAAGCAGTCTGGACAATTCTCCCACATGTGGAGTCAGAATGATAATTCTGCCTTCTGCCCCCTGGGTACGCAGCTTCTCTGCCAATTCCTTACCGTTTTCTTCTGCCAGAAGATTCAGTGCATCCGCATCCATCACTAATGGTTTTCTGCTCTTTTCCACTACTTTTTTCAGGCATTCCAGTGCCTGTTCCTCTCTGCCGATGCCGGGACCGACAGCAATAACATCCGCCCATTCCATGCTCTCGGACAGCTGTCTGCAGGATCCGTACAAAGCCTCCGGAATTCCCTGCTGTAAGATCTGCCGGTTCTCCTCTGCGGTGATTACTTTTACCATACCGGCTCCGGTACGATACGCCGCTCTTGCCGCCAGGATTGCTGCTCCGGCCATGCCGTTGCTCCCAGCCACCAGCAAAGCTTTGCCGAAGGTTCCCTTATTCCCGGAGGATGTTCTGTCCGGCAGATGCTGTTCACAGCTGTCATAAGTATACATCTCCGGGCTCTGTCCCAGAAAGCTCTCCGGTCCGATCCCCACATTTGCAATGTGTACCTGCCCGGCATAATCGGTTCCCGGATACATTACAAGGCCTCTCTTGCAGAAACCAAAAGTAATCGTTGCATCTGCCAGGAAAGCACAACCAAGCACCCGTCCGGTGTCCGAGCAGATCCCACTGGGAACATCCAGTGCCAGCTTAAATCCTTCCGCCACATTCATCTCTTCTACGGCTTCCGCATAGATGCCTTCCACCGGGCGGCTCAATCCTACACCGAACAAGGCATCTACAATCACATTATATTCATCTGCCTGCGTATTACTGTCTGTCTTCACCGGAAAATGTTGCAGGGTCTGCCACTGGCTCTTCCATTGCTCTGTGGCTTTCTCCGGATCTCCCACAAGTCGTACCGCTACCGTATAACCGTCCGCCGCAAGAAGTCTCGCCAAAGCCAGACCGTCTCCTCCGTTATTTCCCATACCAGCAAAAATGAGCACTTTTGTCCGTTCCTTCACGGCATCAAAGCGCTCTTTCAGAAAATCCTCCGCAGCCAGAGCCGCTCTTTCCATCAGAACCGGCCCCGGGATGCCGAGGTACTCTATGGTATTTTTATCGTATTGCTTCATTTCCTGTGCAGTTACCAGATATCTCATACTATTTTTGCTCCGGATTATATTTCATGTCAAACAGATTGACCACTTCTGCACCAAAAATATCATGCATGTAGTTGTAGATCTCCTGATTCTGCTGTTCCATCTGCTGTTTTTCGATCAGACGTTTTTTCAGTTCGATACGGATCGCACCCACCCGCTCCGCAGTCTCTTTGATCTGTTTGTCATTATCCTTCATAATATCATAGCAGCAGTCCATAGTAAACATCATAAGCTGAAGATTTATTCTTTCGATCTCTCTGGGGATATCTTTTAACTCATCTTCGTATGAAGTCCAATAGCTAACAGAGGACTGGTAGTAGACATGGCGGATAGGTGATGAGAAAGATAGCGTATTTTAACCGGGGAGATCCTATGAGTGGTTTCATCAGCCATAGTAACAACGAATCATAGGAAGTCAGCAGATGTCATAGTAGCGAAGAAGTCCGGGAAACCGGATGGAGCAAAGGACAGAACAGTTAATCATCTGGAGTACGTCCTAATTGAGAGTTTTAGACGAAACACATGCCGAGAGGAGTACCACAAGTACTAAGTGGTCGGAACTCACGAAAAGGAAAGGAAACAGTGCATGGAGGAACAAGGAATATTTATAGAACGCATTCTGTCAAATGAAAACATGAATCGTGCCTACAAACAGGTGAAAAAGAATAAAGGTGCGGCAGGAATAGACGGAATGGAATGTGCCGATTTGCTTTCTCATTTGAAAGTAAATGGCCAGCAACTCAGAGAGAGTATAAGAAATCAGTCATACAAACCAATGCCAGTAAAGAGAGTGGAAATCCCTAAAGCAGACGGAAGCAAACGAAAACTTGGTATTCCAACTGTCACAGATCGCATGGTACAACAAGCAGCTGCACAGGTATTAACACCTATATATGAAAGAAAATTTCATGAGAACAGCTATGGATTCAGACCCGGAAAAAGTGCACAGAAGGCAGTATTAAAAGCAGTTGAATACATGAATGAAGGATATAACTGGGTCGTGGATATTGACTTGGAAAAGTTTTTTGATACGGTAGAACACGACAAGTTAATATCTGTTTTGAACAAAGAGATTAAGGATGGAAAAATACTTTCGCTAATCCGAAAATTTCTAGTAAGTGGAGTTATGGTTGGAGAACAGATAGAAGAAACAGAAATCGGAACCCCACAAGGGGGAAATATTTCACCACTTCTCGCTAACATACTGCTCAATGAATTGGATTGGGAACTTGAAAGCCGAGGACTTAAATTTGCACGATATGCAGATGACTGTATTATTTTTGTCAAAAGCGAAAAAGCTGCGGCAAGGGTAATGGAATCGGTCACGAAGTATGTTGAAAATGTTCTGCGGCTGAAAGTGAACAGGGGCAAGAGTAAAATAGGGAGACCCACAGAAATACAATATCTGGGATTTGCCTTCTATTATCAGTTTCAAGAAAAGAAATATAAGATAAAAGTCCCTAAAAAGTCATTGGATAAGGTAATGAAGAAAGTCAGAAAATTAACGAGCCGCAAGTGGGGTGTAAGTAACTCATATAAAGCCCAAAAGATAGCGGAAGTGGTAAGAGGCTGGATCAATTACTTTAAAATTGGCTCAATTCTTACAGCAACCCGAAGACTCGATACGGTTATTAGGTACAGGTTCAGAATGTGCATATGGAAACATTGGAAAAATCCTAAAACCAGATATAAAAATCTGGTAAAACTGGGTGTTAGTAAAAAGAATGCAAAAAGTGCGGCAGGGTTCCATGGATATGCTCGGGTTTGTCGTACAGAAACTATTTGCTATGCAATGTCAAATGCACGTCTGAAAAAGTTCGGGTTACTCTCAGCAGAGGAATATTTTTGTCAAACAAGATGTTAAGTTAACTGAACCGCCGGATGCGGAACCGCATGTCCGGTGGTGTGAGAGGTCGGCGGCGAAAGCCGCCTCCTACTCGATCTCGGTAGTAACTACCGGGTGAGATAACCATAGTATAGAATTCGGACTTTGTCAAGCGATCAGCTCTTCAAATTTTTTCTGTTCCATCGGTTTATAATAATAGAATCCCTGCAGCTCGTCGCATCCTTCGGCGATCAGAAAATCTACCATCTCTTTCGTCTCCACACCCTCGCAGACAATCCATTTGTCTGTGCGTTTTAAAAGATGAAACATCTCTTCCAGCACAATTTTTCCTTTTTCGGAGAGACCCGCCGAGAGGAAATGTTTGTCAATTTTAACTTCATCAAACAGAATATCCTTCAGCGAATTTAAGGACGAATATCCAGACCCAAAATCGTCCATGGAAATGCGGATATTCCGGTCGTGGAAAAAGCGGATCATCTGGTTGACGGCATCAATGTTATGAATGTACGTTGTTTCTGTGATCTCAAAAACCAGGTACTTCGAAGGAATCTGATAATGATCGAGCAGCTGTGTGATCCGCTGTGTGAACGTATCGATCTTGCGGAAATGAACCGGCGACACATTCAGCGAGAGCGGTAGCAGCGGAAGTCCGTTTTCCCGGCGGTCAGCGAGCCACTGGAAAGCAGCATTATACACATAATAGTCGAGCGACTCAATCTCTCCGGTCTCCTCCAGAATCGGCAGAAAGCTGTCCGGGAACCAGAGCGTGCCGTCCTCGCGCAGCCAGCGTACCAGCACCTCGGCGCTTGCAATTTCCTGCGTTTTTCCGCTGATTTTCGGCTGGAAATAAATCTGAAATTCTTTTTTCGCAAGGGCATTCTGGAAGGAATGAATGGTCTCCGCGCGCTTCTGTTCCGTGCTGGAAAGCTCGGCGTTGTATTCGAAGACGCAGGTGGAAGTTTCCTTCGCACGCCGCCGCGCAATGTTGGCATGAGAGATGACTTCCTCCGTTGGTGTGTCCGTGTCATTCAGATAATAGACGCCAGTGTTCAGCGTCATGTAATTCAGCGGGTACGATTCCAGCACTTCGCGGATCGCCTGCTTGTGATAGGCGGAAATCTTTTCCCGCACCACGGCCGGATCCTGCCCGGTGATATCGATAATGCCGACAAAGATATCGGAGTGATAGCGGTTCACAAAGAGTGTCTGCGGAAAGAGTTCCAGCTTTTTCAGGATGAAATTCAGAATGTTCGTACCCATCTCATAACCCCAGTAATCGTTGATCAGATGAAAATTGTCGACATCCGTCATCAGAAAGGCGTACTGCTTTTCTTCGCTTCTGTTATTGAGAAGCGTAAAAATTTTTTCTTTTAAAGAATCCGTGGAAACGCTCTCAGCAAGCATACTGCGGCGGGCGGCGAGAGGTCCGTTTTTCTGGAGCTGTTTTTTATACCGCTTGTTCTGGTACATTTTTTCGTCCGCCATTTGCAGCAGATCCATGATCAGATAATAATGATTTTTGCAGCTCAGCTCATATCCGACGGCATAGCTCAGCGGGTGATCCGCCGTCTGGTTGTAGGTGTCGATCATCGTCTGCAGCTGAAGATTCATCTGCTCCAGCTGGTTCCAGGTTGCATGATTCTGCACAATGACAAATTCATCACCGCCGAACCGCGCCAGAAAGCTGTCCTCGGTCAGAATGCGGGTCAGATAGGAGGCGAAGGTCTGGATAAAGACGTCGCCTTCTTCGTGGCCGTACGTGTCGTTGATCATCTTTAAATTGTTCATATCAAACATCATCACGCCGACATCGAGTGTATCGTCCGCGTTCTGAAGCTGGAGGAGCTTTTCTTCCAGCGACTTTTTATCGTGCACGCCGGCGACATCAAAGCCGGAGCGGCGGATCAGGCTTTTCAGATAATCGGTAAGCGTCAGTGCAGAGGCGCAGCCGAGCAGCGTAAGGATAATCAGAAGCGCAAAGGCGCGATGATCCAGCCCACGCTTGAAATGCAGAAGCAGCGATGTCAGAAAGACGACATAGAATGCGATCTGCAGATAGCACAGTTTGATGATTTTTTTGTTCTTTTCCATAATACTCCATACTTTCTAAATGCGTATGCAAAAAGTGAACCCTGCCATCGGTTCAGCTGGCATACACAATAATTTTCTTGGCCAGACTCTTATCCAGCCCGATTTTACTGCCCTTCACCATGACGAGATAATAACCGTGAAGCTCCGACAGAATCGAAATCCTGGCCCCGGGAACAAACCCAAGCGACTCCAGATAATGACGCTGCTTTTCCTGGCCGCAGATTTTATTGATGACGTAAAACTGATTGAAATCGGTTAAATTTAAAGGCATGCAGTTCCTCCTTTATTACGAGAGTACATCGAGTTAGAATTGCCTAACAGACAGTATAGCATAACATATTTGGAACAAAATAGAAAACTTTTTCATTGAGAAATTTTTTCAAAAAGGTTTTACGGGGGCGGATGCATTTTTGCGTTTCTTATTTTGGGGGAATCATGTATAATGGAAATGAAACATCAGTGACAAACTATGACATGGGAAAAGGAAGAGAAAACAATGAAACATAGAATAAAAATCCTGCTGCTTGCAGTTCTGATCGCAGCACTCTGCAACTGTATGCTGATGATCGGAATGACAAAAAAGAAAGAGAACAATACAATTCCAAAAGATGCAAGCCTGATCTGCGAAGAAACCGTATCGCCGAACAAGGACTATATTACGGATGAAAAAGACCTGGTAAATTATACCGTGCGCGTCTATCAGGAAAAAAACAACGACATCATCGTCTATGCGGAATCCAATTCGCCGCTGTTCGATGAAGCACAGTACATCGTAACATGCGACCACGCCATCACCGCCGACGATGTCCATATCAAATGGACAACCCTCATGGGCAGTACCGAAGCGAGCGAGAAAGATGAGATCGGACTGGCACACGTTTCGATCTCAAAAGACGGGGAAGTGTTCAGCGAAAAGACGATCAGCTTTGTGGCGAAAGCGGTGAATGCGGTTACGGATGTGATTGGGTAAAGAAAATAAGATAATAAAAAAGAAACGAGCAACTCCCTCGGCTCACGATGAGCTTACCGGACAAAAAACCCGTTTCTTTTTTTATGCTAAAATGACTTTCCTGTTTTGTCAAGAACCGCATAGCATTTTACATCGCCAAAATCGTGGCCACCAGTTTCTTGCACTGCACGAGCAGTGAGGACGGAATCGCATACTCATCAAGTGAATGTGCGCCTGCGCCCTGGATACCGAGGCTGCAGAGGGCGGGGATTCCGATGCGGGTGACGAAGGAGGTGTCGGAGCAGCCGCTCTGCTGGATGCCCTGCGGGATTGGTTCGCCGAGGAGTTTACAGCTTTCCTGATAGAGGGAGAGGAGGCGGTCGGCACCGTCGACCATTTCCATGGCGGGGTAGTAGCCGTTCTGTTCCATGGTGCAGCTTGTGCCAGGAACGGTGACGTGTTCGCAGAGATTTTTTAAGAAAGCGATGGCTTCTTCATACTGCGCATTTGCCGCGTATCGGATACCGATGGAAAACTCACAGGAATCCGGGATGACATTGGCTCCGGTTCCGCCTGAAATACGGCCGCAGTTGAAGGAAAGATAGCCGAACACCGAGCGGCTCTCAATCTCTGTAATCATGCGCGCCGCCTGCAGAATCGCACTCGCGCCTTTCTGCGGCTCCTTTCCTGCATGAGCCGCTTTGCCCTTTACTTTCACGCGAATGATCGCGCCGCCGTTTCTTCTCGTAGTCACTTCGCCGCTGGTGTAGCCCGATTCCAGATTAAAAGCCGCCTCACAGCCGCTGGCATACTGCTCGACAAGCTTTCCGGCCTCGCCGTGGGAAAATGCATGGGCGACTTCCTCATCACCGGTGAGCACCAGTTTGATCTGTCTGTCCTCATACCCGACCGCATTCAGTGCGCGGAGCACAAACAGCGCGATCACATCGCCGCCCTTCATGTCATAAACGCCTGGACCGTACACGCGGTCATCCTTCACAAGAAACGGTTCCGGGCCGAACTTTCCAACCGCATGAACTGTATCCATATGCCCAAGCAGAAGAATCGGCTTCTTTTCCTGCGGCCGGGTCCACGCAGCAAACGTCGGGCCAGCCTTCTCAAAGTGATGAATCTGACGCTCCATGCCGAGCGCATCACAGTACGTATCGAGATGCGCCGCAATCCGCTCATTCGCCTCGCGATCAGCCGAAGGCGTTTCAATGGAGACAAGATTTTTCAGCAGCTCCATCATACTGTGTTCGTTTTTCTCGAGATAGGCAAATGCCTGTTCCGTTCTTTTAGCCATAAACATTCTCCATTTCTTATGTTTTATAAAGTGATTTTCATAATCCGTGCCGGCCGTCCCCTGCCGCCGCTGATTTTGCCGATCGTGGTCACACAGTTTTCCTGTTCCAGCCGCAGAATCAGCCGGTTGGCGCTCCGCTCCGTGATCCCCATATCTGCAGCGAGCTGTGCGGAAGTGATTACCTGATCATGTGACCGCAGAATCTCTTTCAGTTTTTCATACGTACTGCTGCTGATGTGAAGCCGGTGCAGAAGATACGCCGTGTGATCGGTCGGGTCATTGATCTTAATTTCGGTAAACTGATGCTCATCCTCCGCAATATAGTTCGCGCCGGAGCGGTCCGCGATCGAGTGGTTGAGCGCCATCGCCGCGCGGGATTTCGCCTCCATGGGAGTATCACCGTAGCCGATGCCGATCCACAGCCGGTTGTGCGGCGTCTGCTGTCCGTGAAACAGAATCTTCTGATATTCCCCGTTCTGAATAAATTCCCGCATCAGAACCGGACGGGATGACATGATATAAAAAATAGAAGCGCCCTCGGAGAACGCAGCAGCCCCCATGCGGTGGGCGGCAGAGTAGATCAGCTCGCGCATCTCATTCTGATAATGAATCTTCTCCCATTCCCGGAGCGAAAGATCCGTCTCCTGATCAAAGGAATAATCAAAATAGATCTGCACGGAAGCACTCTGCCCGCGGTTCTTCTGCGCCGTATTTTCCAGAAACTGAAGATGATAAACCTGTTCCAGAATTACATCCTCGGAAACCGAGATGCGGATGCAGGGAATGCCTTCTGCCGACAGTGCCTCATACGTTTTTTCCATGTTGGTAAAGCAGATTTTTGCCCCGTTGTGAAAATAGTTGTAACGGTGAAAATCCGTGAGGGCATCCTGAAAATCGCCCTGATCGGGAGAAGAGCCGTGTGCCACAAGGACGCGGCCATTGGAAATGCCGATCTCTTCCAGCGTTTCCTGCACAAGCTGTTCCTCATACATATCGATACTGATGACATCCGGCACGCAGGAATAACGGACAGCAGATTCCGCCAGCGCTTTTAAGATGGAAGCCTGATTGTGCGGAAGAAAGGTCCAGGGAACGTTTGGCTCCAGCCGCTTTAAAGCATAGTGATAGTTGGTCGGCCCAGTAAAAATAATGCCGGATACTTTCCCTTCTGAAACTGGGCAGCCGCTTCCAGACCGTACCGGTAATCGTTGGAACGCCGGTAGACCACTTCAAGGTCTGGCATGCGCTTCTCCAGCGTTTTCTGAATCCTGTCGCAGATATGGTCAGAACCTGTTACGCCGATTTTCATATATAAAATTCCTTTCCGAGAATTAAAGACATAAAAATGAATTATGGCATAATTTTACACCTATTAAGGACGAAAGGCAAATGGTAAGATGTAGAAGAATTGTTTTTGAAAATTTTTTTCAAGAATGGAGAGTGGAAAAGAAATGAAAAATCAACGTATGTTAGATGAACTGACCGAATTGATGCGGATTGATGTGTCGAGCGGTCAGGAGACGGAGATTGCAGAGCATCTGGTGAAAAAACTGGAGCAGATGGGATTTGCGATTACGCGGGATGAGGCCGGGGCTACGTTTGGCGGCGTGTGCGGCAATATTCTGGCGGTTCGGGAAGGAGAGCGGGACGGTGTTGTCTGTTTCTGTTCCCATATGGACCGTGTGCCGGGCGGCATTGGAATCAAACCGGTGGAGGAGGATGGAATCCTTCGTTCTTCGGGCGACACGATTCTGGCGGCGGATGATCTGTCCGGTGTGGCAGCCATTTTAGAGGGCGTGCGTCAGGCGATTGAATCCGGGAAGGCGCTTCCGAAACTGGAGATCCTCTTTACGGTCGGCGAGGAGGCCGGTCTGTACGGTGCAAAAGCATTCGATGTAAGCCTGCTGACATCAAAAACGATGTATGTGCTCGACTCCCCGGGACGCATCGGCCGAATTGTAAATGGTGCGCCGGGCCGTGCCCTTCTGGAAGCACAGGTTTTCGGCAAGGCAGCCCATGCGGGAAATGAGCCGGAGAAAGGCATTGATGCGGCAAAAATTATGGCGGAAATGCTCGCAACGATGGAGACGGGAAGACTGGATGAAAATACAACGTCGAACTTTTCTCACCTCTGGTCCAAAACATGCGAGGCAATGAACGTTGTCTGCGACCACGCAATCCTGCGCGGAGAGATGCGGAGCCGGTCGGGAGAAAAACTCGACCGCTATGAAGCGTATTTCCAGTCGCACTGCCGTGAAATCGCAGAAAAGCGCGGTGCGCGTGTGGAATTTAAAAGAGAAAACACCTTCCTGCCGTTCTTCATCCCGGAGGATTCCGAGATGATTCAGATCGTCACGGAATCCCTGAAAGAGATGGGAATCGAACCGCAGATCAACGGCGGAGGCGGCGGTATGGACGGCAATATTTTCAATCAGAAGGGAATCACCTGTGTCGGTATCGCAACAGGATATTTCAAGAATCATTCGACCGAAGAATATCTGCATCTCGATGACTTCTATCATGCCGGAGAGCTTGTGGCGCGGATAATTGGAAGGATTGCATAAATATGCAAAATATAAAATAAAAACTGGATAAAACTTGCAAAATAAAAGAAAATTATGTATAATTTCAAATTAAAAAGAGCAAGGGAGAAAAAGAAATGGCTGAGATTTTAACAAACAACGCAATGTTCTCCAGCTTCATGATTGTTCTGATCGTGTTTGCACTTGGCGACATTGTCGGTAAAATTACAAAAGGAAAGCTGTCCGGAATGATGGTCGTCATGCTCCTGTTCCTGGTAGGCTTTCTGACGAAACTGATCCCGGCGGACATCATCGACCAGGGAGGCCTTACGGCGTTATCAAAACTGGCAATTGCGATGGTACTGTTCAACATGGGTACTACCCTGAACGTGAAACAGCTGATCGAGGAGTGGAGAACCGTATTAATGGCGGCACTCTGTATGCTGGCGTCCTGCCTTGTGATGTTTCTGGTATCCCCGATCATCGGATTTGACACTATGCTCGTCGGCATGCCGGTTATCAACGGTGCGGCAATGGCAACTTCGCTGATGGCAAGCGCCGCAGCAGAAAAAGGACTGGCAACGGCGGCAGCACTCTGTGCAGTCATCTATTCCGTACAGAAATTCGTCGGTGCGCCGATCGCATCTGCCATGGGTATCCGTTACGGAAAAAAACTGCTGAAAGCATACCGCGAGAATCCGGCGCAGTTTAAAAAGCAGGAGACCGGAAACGGTGCTTCCGCAAAAGTTTCCTTTGCAGATAAACACAAAGAATGGTATTCCGCCAACGTCATGATGGCGCTCGTTGCAGCCGGTTCCTGGGTTGCCCACATCCTTGGCGATCTGACTCCGATCAACTACAGCATCTGGGCGCTGCTTCTCGGCGTTGTCTGTGCCGCTTCCGGACTCGTTCCGACAAAACCGCTGCAGAAATCGAATTCCTACGGCCTTATGATGGTTGCTGTCTTTGGCTCCATCATCCCGTCTCTGGCGAAGGTTTCCTTAAGTGATCTCGGTACCATGGCATTCCAGACCATCGTTCTGTTTGCCGCGGCTCTGATCGGTGTTGCACTGGTTGGATGGGTTCTTCCGACCTGGAAACTTGTCGGCGACAAGGATCTGGCTGTCGGCATCGGTGTCGAGCAGTTCCTCGGATTCCCGAGCAACGTGGTCATCTGCCGCGAGGTCGGCGATGCGGTCGGAGAGACACCGGAGGAGAAAGCGTTTATCGAAGATACCTTAAACGTGCCGTATGTCGTGGGAGGAATTACGGTTATTACGGTTCTGTCCACAATGCTGGCTGGATTTGTTATCAATATGCTGTAAAATTTTAAAATCATAGGAAAACAAACATGACTTTGATGCAGAGGAAGAGTCCCCTGATCAAGGTCATGTTTTATGTTGGCATGCGGAGCAGTTCCCTCTGCATGAGACGATTAACTTTACGAGAAAAGAAAAAAATATCCCCCCACCCGGCTTGTGAGAGCTTGAAATATCAAATATAATGAACGAACAGTACATGGATCAGGCGCGCAGATCATGGGAGTACAAAGCAAAAAAGCGGTCAGTCCGGGTAAAAACGGTCTGAAAATGGGAGGAAAAGGATGAAAAAGAAAATATTATCTTTGATGCTGATGGTGTCTCTTGCAGCATCCCTTGCGGCATGCGGTCAGGACAGCGGGAAAAACAGCAACAATACAGATTTGTCGAAAACAGAGACGGAAGCTTCTTCCGGCCAGACAGGGGAGGAAGAGACGACCCTGGTTTACGGTTCTGCTGATTATACCAGGATTAATCCGGCGATGGATGAGCACGGTGAAATTAATCTGCTGCTGTTCAACGGACTGACCGCACACGATGCGGATGACAACATTGTTCCGGGTCTGGCAGAAAAATGGGAGTACGATGCAGAAACCTGCACCTACACCTTTCATATCCGGGACGGCATCCAATGGCATGATGGAGAAAAATTTACGGCGGACGATGTGAAATTCACCATCGAAGCGATCATGGATCCGGAAAACGGATCTGAAAATGCACCAAATTATGAGGATGTAGAAGAGATTACAGTTATAGATGACAGCACCGTTTCCTTCCGCCTTTCCGAGCCGAACGTGGCTTTCCTGGAATACATGACGATGGCCATCCTGCCGAAGCACCTGCTGGAAGGTGAAAACATGCAGGAATCGGATTTCTTCCGTGCACCGGTTGGAACCGGCCCGTATAAACTGGAGAGCTGGGACGAAGGCCAGTCGATTGTTCTGGTAAAAAATGAAGATTATTACCTTGGGGCACCAAAGATTGACAAGGTCATTTTCAAAATTGTACCAGATGATAATGCACAGGCGATGCAGCTGGAATCCGGCGAACTGGATCTGGCGCTGCTTGACCCGAAAAATGCGCAGAATTTCAAAGAAAAAGACGGTTTTACCTGCTACGATATGACAACGGCAGATTACCGCGGAATCTTATTTAACTTTGCGAATGATTACTGGACGAAAAACAGGGACATCATTCCGGCCGTCTGTTATTCGATTGACCGCCAGGCCATTATCGATTCTGTGCTTCTTGGCGAGGGAATGGCGGCATACAGTCCACTGCAGCGGAACATTTACAATAACGAAAACGTAGAACATTATGATTACAATCCGGAAAAAGCACAGGAAATTCTGGAAGCGGCCGGATGCACCAGAAACAGCGATGGTTTCTATGAGCGGGACGGCGAAGAAATCGGTTTTGTCATCAGCGTGATGTCCGGTGAGCAGGACCGCATTGATATTGCCCAGGCAGCAGCACAGCAGCTCCGGGAAACCGGAATCAACTGTACCGTAGAAATTCCGGCACAGATGGACTGGGGCGGACAGATGGCCTGCCTGATCGGCTGGGGAAGCCCGTTCGATGCGGACGATCATACATATAAGGTTTTCGGCACGGACAAAGGGGCAAATTATTCGAGCTATTCCAATGAAAAAGTAGATGAGTATCTGTCTCTTGCCCGTCAGAGTGACGATCCGGAAGTGCGGAAAGAATATTATGGAAAATTCCAGGAAGAACTGGCAGAAGATCCGGCCTATGCATTCATCTGTTATATTGATGCAAATTATGTGGCAGATTCCGGTATTCAGGGCATTTCCAAAGACACGGTGCTGGGCCACCACGGCGTTGGTATTTTCTGGAATATTCAGGACTGGACAATCGAAGAATAAAAATAAAAAAGCAGACGAAGGAGGTATGGTTACCTCCTTTTTGTCTGTACAGGAGAAAAACGGAATGAAGGAACGATTAAAAGTGGAACATCTTTCCGTCAGCTTTTTTACGGATGAGGGGGAAGTACAGGCGGTCCGCGATGTCAGCTTTTCCCTGAATGCAGGTGAGGTGCTCGCTGTTGTAGGCGAGTCAGGCTGCGGAAAAAGTGTGCTCTGCAAAAGCATTATGAAGCTGCTGCCGGAGAATGCAAAGATCAAAAACGGAAAAATTCTGGTCAATGGAGAAGAAATTGCAGGATACGGGGAGCGAAGAATGCGGAAACTGCGGGGAAAACTGTTCTCGATGGTTTTCCAGAATCCGATGACTTCCTTAAATCCGACGATGACAGTCGGAGCGCAGATTGCAGAGGCAGTGCGGGCGCATCAGAAAGACATGGGAAAAGAAGAAGTGGAACAGAGAGTAACAGAACTGATGCAGCTGGTGGGAATCGAGCAGGCAGAAGAGCGGAAAAAGGCATATCCGTATCACTTTTCCGGCGGAATGCGGCAGCGGATCGTACTGGCGATTGCGCTGGCGGGCAATCCGGAAATTCTGTTTGCTGATGAGCCGACGACAGCGCTGGATGTGACGATTCAGGCACAGATTCTGGACCTGCTTCGGGAAATTCAGAAAAAACTGGGAACGGCGACGGTCTTTGTCACACATGACCTTGGCGTTGTAGCGCGGATCGCAGACCGGGTAGCTGTCATGTATGCGGGAAAAATAGTAGAGATTGGAACCGTGGATGAGATTTTCTATGATCCCCGTCATCCGTATACGTGGGGACTGCTGCGTTCCATACCGGCGTTTTCGAGGGGAAAAGAAAGCCTGCCGTCTATCCCGGGAATGCCGCCGTCTCTTCTCCATCCGCCGAAGGGCGATGCCTTTGCCAGCCGCAATGCTTATGCGCTGGAAATTGATTTTGAGGAGGAGCCGCCGATGTTCCGGGTCACAGACAGCCATTATGCGGCAACATGGCTGCTGGATGAGAGAGCACCGAAGGTTGTGCCGCCGATAGGAGGAAACACAGATGGAACATGAGATTTTGCTGGATGTGCGTCATCTGACCCATATTTTTCCACTGTCCCGGAAAACAGCAGTCAAGGCAGTCGATGATGTATCGTTTCAGATTCGAAGAGGAGAAATTTTTGGACTGGTAGGAGAATCCGGTTCCGGAAAATCTACCGCTGCACGCTGTGTGATGAATATTTATCAGCCATATGCCGGCCAGATTTATTATAAAGGGATTGATACCTGCGACAGAGGCCAATTCCGGAAAAATAAAAAAATGCTGCAGACGACACGCCAGATGATTTTTCAGGATTCCGGTTCCAGTCTGAATCAGAAGATGAAGGTCCGCGACATTATTGAGGAGCCGATGCGCGTGCAGAAAATCCGGCCGCTGCGGGGAAGCTATGAGGAGGAAGCCAGATTCCAGATGAAATACGTGGGGCTGGATCCGGAATATCTGAAAAAATATCCGGGAGAATTGTCCGGCGGACAGCGGCAGCGCGTTGCGATTGCACGGGCACTGACGATGGAGCCGGAGCTTCTGGTGGCGGATGAACCGATTGCATCGCTGGACGCGTCGATACAGGCACAGATTGTGAATCTGTTCCGTCATCTGCAGAAGGAGCACGGTTTTTCGTTCCTGTTTATTGCGCATGATCTGGATATGGTCGAATTTCTGTGTGACAGAGTAGGTGTGATGTACCATGGAAAACTGGTGGAGACCGGCCCGGCGCGAGCCGTGTTTGAAAATCCGCTGCATCCATATACGAAAGCACTGATCGCGGCCATTCCGATTCCGGATCCGCGAAGGGAAAGAGCGAGAGCCGTACCGGATTTTTCCAATACAGAATTTTCCCGGACGGGAACACTGCGGGAAGTGGAAAAAGATCATTTTGTGCTGATGGAGGGAGGCGATGCAGGATGAAAAGCCGGAACAGAGTGCTTTACTATGGAAAAAAAACAGCGGCATTTCTGGCAAGTGTTCTACTGCTGTCTGTGCTCGTATTTTATATTTCAAGGCTTGCGCCGGGAGATCCGCTGGTATCATATTACGGAGACCGCGTGGAAAAAATGACGCCCGAAGAAAGAGCGTGGGCCGAAGAAAAATTGGGACTGAAGGATCCCATTTCCGTACAGTATATCCGCTGGGCAGGCAATGCACTGCATGGGGATTTCGGAATTTCGTACAAATATAAAATGGATGTAACGCGCGTGATCGAGGGAAGAATTGGAAATACGCTGGTGCTTGGCGGCATTGGATTTCTGCTGATTTTCACCCTCGCGCTGCTTCTTGGAATTCTCTGTGCATGGAAGGAAGATACTTGGCTGGACCGCATCATCTGTAAGGTGGGAACCATCACGGGATGTATTCCGGAATTCTGGCTGTCGCTGCTTCTGATTCTTGTTTTTTCCATGCAGCTCAAATGGCTGCCGAGTTCCGGTGCCTACTCTGTTGGAAAACAGGCAGATTTTTCTGACCGTGTCTGTCATCTGATCCTGCCGATGACGGTCGTAGTGCTGAGTCATTTGTGGTATTACGCATACATGATCCGCAATAAAATTCTGGATGAAGTGCGGGAAGAGTATGTGCTTCTGGCAAGAGCCAAGGGGCTGAAACGAAAGACGGTTCTGTTCCGGCATTGCCTGCGGAATACGATTCCGTCGTATCTTGGCATCATGGCCATTTCTGTTCCGCATGTGCTGGGGGGAACCTATATTGTAGAAACGGTTTTCTCGTATCCCGGTATCGGAACGCTGGCGTATGAGAGCGCACGGTACAAAGATTACAATCTTCTGATGCTGCTTTGCCTGATGTCCGGAATCGTTGTGATTCTGTGCAATATGGCGGCACAGATCATCAACGAGAGAATTGATCCGCGGATGCGGGAGAAAGAAGCGGCAGAAACATCGGAGGTAATGATGCTGTGACAGAAAAAACACAATTATTTCAATTTGCAGGAGAGAGGCCTGCAGAAAAAACAGAAGCAGAAAAAAAGAAAAAATGGTATCAGGACCGGCCGGTGGCAGCAGAGCTTTTTCTGGGTCTTCTTGTGCTGGGCTGCCTTTTCTGTGGGCAGATTATGACGAAGGATCCCTCGTATATGGATCTGAAAAACTGTTCCGTCATGCCGTGCCGGGAATTTCTGTTTGGAACCGATACGATGGGAAGAGATATTTTCTCGATGATCTGGTACGGCGGCAGAATATCGCTGGCGATCGGTCTGCTTTCTACGCTGATTTCCACTGTGATTGCCGTTCTCTTCGGCGCAGTCAGCGGATGTGCACCGGCGTGGCTGGACGCGCTTCTGATGCGGCTGACCGAGATCTTTTTGTCGGTGCCGAATCTTCTTCTTGTCATTTTTCTTCTGGCCGCTGCGGGAAAATCCAATGTGATTACGATTTCTGCCGTGATCGGAATGACAAGCTGGACAAGCATTGCAAAGGTTGTGCGGACCGAAGTACGGCAGATCCGGAACAGTGAATACGTGATTGCGTCGCGCTGTATGGGAGGCAGTTTTTTCTATATTTTATGGCACCATCTGGCACCGAACTTTTTTTCGTCTATTATGTTTATGGTGGTTATGAACATCCGGAGTGCGATTGTAGCAGAATCCACACTGAGTTTTATGGGAATCGGTCTTCCGCTGGAGGTGATTTCCTGGGGCAGCATGCTGTCACTCTCGGAAAAAGCGCTGATGACAAAGGCATGGTGGATCATTCTGATCCCGGGTGTTTTTCTGATTGTGACGCTGCTTAGTTTTACAAGCATTGGAAATTATCTGCGGAAGCAGGCAAACAGAAAACAGAGAAATCTGTGAGCTGTTCAGAGAGGCTGCGGTCAGTGGGGAATCCCTGCAGACTGCAGCTTTTTTGTCTTGCAATCAAATACAGGGATTGCTATAGTGAAAAGCAGAAAGAGTATTTTTAATACCTAAAAAACAGCGGGAGGAGAAGGAAATGCTGAAGAGTCAGGAAATGCGGAAACTTGCACCGGAGATGGATCCGCTCCGGATTGGAACAGGATGGAAAAAAGAGGATCTTGAAAAACCGCAGATTATGGTGGAGAGTACGTACGGGGACAGCCACCCGGGAAGCGGCCACTTAAATCTGCTGGTCGAGGAAGTGCGGAAAGGCGTTGCGGAAGCGGGGGGCTTCGGGGCGCGGTATTTCTGCACCGACATCTGTGACGGCGAGAGCCAGGGAACGGACGGCATCAACTACAGTCTTGCGAGCCGCGAGATGATCGCCAATATGATCGAGATCCACGCGAATGCGACACCGTTTGACGGCGGCGTCTATCTGTCGAGCTGCGACAAGGGTATGCCGGGCAATCTGATCGGCCTTGCGCGTGTCGATATTCCGGCGGTTGTTGTGCCGGGCGGAACGATGAATGCGGGACCGGAGATGCTGACACTGGAGCAGCTTGGCATGTACAGCGCAAAATTTGAGCGCGGTGAGATCGACGAGGAGAAGCTCGACTGGGCGAAATGCAATGCCTGCCCGAGCTGCGGTGCCTGTTCGTTTATCGGAACGGCATCCACGATGCAGATCATGGCGGAGGCACTCGGCCTCGCCCTGCCTGGAAGCGCTCTGATGCCGGCGACAAGCCCGGATCTTCTGGCATATGCACAGGAGGCAGGCAGCCAGGCGGTAAAACTGGCACAGATGGAGCATATGCGGCCAAGCGATCTTGTGACGAAAGAGAGTTTTGAGAATGCGATTCTTGTCCACGCGGCAATTTCGGGAAGCACAAACTGCCTGCTGCACATCCCGGCCATTGCGCATGAGTTCGGCATCGAGATTACCGGCGACACATTCGATCGTCTGCACCGCAACGCGCGGTATCTGCTCGATGTCCGCCCGGCGGGAAGATGGCCGGCAGAGTGCTTCTATTATGCGGGCGGCGTTCCGGCGATTATGGAAGAAATCAAAGATCATCTGCATCTCGATGTGATGACAGTGACCGGAAAGACACTGGGTGAAAATCTGGCGGAGCTTCGTGAAAATGGATTTTATGAGAAGTGCAGCGGATGGCTCGCAAAATTTAATGAGCGGTATGGAACTTCGATTACAAAAGAAGATATTATCCGCCCGTATGACAAGGCGATCGGAACGGACGGCAGCATCGCTGTTCTGCGCGGAAACCTTGCGCCGGAGGGAGCCGTCATCAAGCACACGGCCTGCCCGAAAGAAATGTTCCACGCCGTCCTCCGTGCCCGACCGTTCGACAGCGAGGAGGAGTGCCTCGATGCCGTGCTGAAACATAAGGTTCAGAAAGGCGACGCCGTCTTCATCCGCTACGAAGGCCCGAAAGGCAGCGGTATGCCGGAGATGTTCTATACTTCCGAGGCAATCAGCAGCGACAAAGAGCTTGGAAAGAGCATCGCGCTTATCACCGACGGCCGTTTCTCCGGCGCCTCCACCGGCCCGGTCATCGGCCACTGCAGTCCCGAAGCTGTAGACGGCGGCCCGATCGCACTCGTCGAGGAAGGGGATTTGATTGAGATTGATGTGAAGGAACGAAAACTTAACATCATCGGAATCGCAGGAGAACGCAAGTCCATGGAAGAAATTGATGCGATCTTAAAAGAACGCCGCCGGAACTGGAAACCGCGCGAGCCGAAATACAAAAAAGGCGTACTCCGTCTTTTCAGCCTCCACGCAGCAAGCCCGATGAAAGGGGCGTATCTGGAATACTAAAAATACTTGCGTTTTTCTGGGATGGTCTTTAGAAGTTAAGGCAGAGCAAAAAATGGAGGAAGGAGCAACAGAAAAACAAGTGAAAGAAAATACCTAAAAAACAAACTGTTCCTGTATAATGTTGCATCTCTTCAGAAAATGGTCGGAAGTCCAGATTCTGTCCAGAAGAATGTGGTGCTGGAGAACAATTCGCTGTCGGCGGAGCAGATTACCGGTGTGGAAAACCGAAAGAGCAAGGCAGGCGAAGCCGTTCTTCCGGTACTGCGCAGTGTTTCGCTGTTTCTTCTCGGGCTGCTTGGCGTGCTTCTGATTCTGCTGACGCTGCTTGTGATTGCGGCGGAGGCGGCGCGGATCATCTGCCTTGGACCGGCGGCAAAGAAACAGCAGAAGGAGCGGCCGGGCAGGCGGATCCGGAGAACGGAAGCAAGAATTTACCAGTATCTTTGTCTGTGGGGCATAGATGCCGGTCTTGGCTGGGAAACAGCAGCAACCGATGCAGAACTCGCCCGCAGATTTCCGGCGGTCGAACCAGGCGAATATACGCGTGTCTGCCATCTGATCGAGAAACATATCTACGGCGAGAGTCTGCTGTCTCCTTATGAGGAACGTACGCTGAACCATTTTCTGGAAAAGCTGATGGAGCCGGTACCGGGCTGCAGCTGGAAAATGCGGCTGAAGCTGCGCTATGCGTGTCTGCGCCGTGTGAATACGAAGAAAAAGAAGAGAAAGCACAGCGCTTTCCAGCAAAAATAAGGGTTAGGAAAACAAATGAAAAGAGGGATTTTACGATGAAATATGTAACATTTAATATTCGCTGTGATTTTGGCCAGGATGGAGCCAATAATTTTATCTACCGCAGACCGCTGATTCTGGAAAAAATCAGACAGGAAAAGCCGGATATCATCGGTTTTCAGGAGGTACTGCCGCATGTGGCTGCCTGGCTGAAGGAAAATCTGACGGAATATTACATTGCCGGATGTGGAAGAGAAAAGGATCTGACCGGTGAGGCAATGATCATTGCCTATCGGAAAGAACGTTTTCAGAGTGTGAGCCTGGAAACCTTCTGGCTGTCACCGACACCGTACGTGCCGGGATCCCGCTATCCGGTACAGAGTATGTGCCCGCGTACTGCGACGGATGTGGTATTTGAGGATATGGAGACCGGAAAAGTGTTCCGCGTCATCAACACCCATCTGGATCACGAGTGCGCCGGGGCGAGAAAGCTTGGCCTGGAGCAGATTCTCGCACATCTGAGAGCAGAGAAAGCATTTGCCGATGTGCCGGTGATTCTTAGCGGCGACTTCAATGCCGAGCCGGACAGCGAAGAGATGAAACCGCTGAGGGAAACTGCCGGTCTTGTGAATGCGACGGAAGGAATCGGCATTACCTTCCACAACTATCATCGCGATGATCCGAACGATCCGCAGTGCTCGATTGACTACATCATTCTCAAAGGGGACTGGGAACTGAAAAAGGTGGAAAAATGGACGGAGCAGAAGGACGGTGTGTGCCTTTCTGATCATTATCCGATCTGTGCGGAACTTATTTAAAATATAGATGCAAGAGGCGGCCGCCGGGAGAAAAAATCTTCTGGCGGCGTTTTTTTACGATAGTTATAGGAAAAACTTATAACAAGTCAAAGAAAAAAGGGAATATACAAACGCCGCATTTTCTGTTATGATAGGTTACGTTACAAAACCTATCAGATTAGTATAGAAAGAAAAATTACGAAATAACAGGAGATTATTCATATGGCAAGAGGAATTGACACAAAATGTATCCATTTAGAAGAGGACGAGGGACAGTGTAGCCACTACGGCGCACTCAGCTACCCGATTTATCAGACCGCAACGTATGCGCATCCGGGCGTAGGACAGAGCACCGGATTTGATTACAGCAGACTGCAGAATCCGACCAGAGAGCATCTGGAGAAGATGGTGGCTGCACTGGAAAACGGAATTGATGCGTTTGCATTAAGCTCTGGCATGGCAGCGATCTCACTTCTGATGGAGCTGTTCCGCCCGGGAGACCACATCATTGCGGATTCCGATTTGTACGGCGGAAGCATTCGTCTGTTCCACCATGTGAACGAGAAAAACGGCATCGAATTTTCCGGCATCGACTGCTGCCGTGATGACGTGGAAAGCTATGTGAAAGAAAATACAAAAGCCATCTACATCGAAACTCCGACGAACCCGATGATGAACGTAACCGACATCCGAAAGATGGCGGATATTGCAAAACGCCACAACCTGATTCTGATTGTGGACAACACCTTTATGTCCCCGTATTTTCAGAATCCGCTCGATCTCGGTGCGGACGTTGTGATTCACAGCGGCACGAAATACCTGAGTGGCCACAACGATACACTGGCAGGCTTTATCGTGACGAACCGCGAAGATATTCAGGAAAAACTGCGTTTCCTGATCAAGACAACAGGTGCAGGCCTTGCTCCGTTTGACTGCTGGCTGGTACTGCGCGGCATGAAGACGCTTGGCATCCGCATGGAACGCTCCCAGGAGAATGCAAAACAGATTGCCGCATGGCTGCAGCAGCAGAAAGCAGTCACAAGAGTGATTTATCCGGGACTGCCGGATCACCCGGGCCATGAGATTATGAAAAAACAGGCAAGAGGCTTCGGTGCCATGCTGACAATCCAGCTCGAGAGCAAAGAGTTTGCCCTTGCCATTCTGGAAAAGGTAAGAATGATCCGTTTCGCAGAGAGCCTCGGCGGCGTGGAGACACTCGTTACGTATCCGACGACGCAGACACATGCCGATGTGCCGAAGGAAATCCGTGAGCGGAACGGAATTACGGAGAGCACCCTTCGCTTTTCCGTCGGAATTGAAAATATCGAGGACCTGGTCGGTGAGCTTGAGAAGGTTTTTGCAGAAATTGAGGAAGAGAAAAATGACGGAAAGAAATCTTGATTTTGACAGAATCATCAACCGAAAAAATACAGACTGTTTAAAATATGACTTCGCAGTAAAACGCGGTATGCCAGCCGACGTGCTGCCGCTGTGGGTGGCGGACATGGATTTTGAGACATCCTCCTACATCGAGGATGCGCTGGTAGAGCGTGCGAAAATGGGCATTTACGGCTACAGCGATGCGCAGACTCCGTATTTTGAGGCCGTTGCGGGATGGATGAAACGCCATCACAACTGGGAGCCGAAAGAAGAATGGCTGATCAAAACGCCAAGCGTTGTATTTGCACTTGCGATGGCAGTCAAAGCTTACACCGCGCCTGGGGATGCCGTGCTGATCCAGTCACCGGTTTACTATCCGTTTTCGGAAGTCATTGCGGATAACGGCAGAAGAGTTGTCAGCAGCACGCTGGTGCTCGGCGATGATAACCGCTATCACATGGATGTGGCGGATTTCGAGGAGAAGCTGAAAGCTGAAAACGTGAAGCTCTTTTTCCTCTGCAATCCGCACAACCCGGTCGGAAGAGTCTGGACGAAAGAGGAGCTGACGGCGATCGGCGATCTCTGCGTGCAGTATGGCGTGACCGTTGTAAGTGATGAGATCCATGGAGATTTCATTTTTAAAGGCGAGCATCAGGTGTTTACTGCGATCAAAAAAGAGTACGAGGACATCACGATCACCTGCACCGCGCCGAGTAAGACATTCAATCTGGCAAGTATGATGATGTCAAACATCTTTATCGCCAACCCGGAACTCCGTGCGAAATTCCGGAAACAGCTCGATGCAGCCGGAACGAGCCAGCTTGGTGTGATGGGTCTGGTGGCATGCGAGACGGCATATAATAAGGGCGAGGAGTGGTATGAGGCAATGCTTTCCTATGTGAAGGCAAATGCAGAATTTACAAGGCAGTATGTGGAGGAGCAGATTCCGGGCGTGAAGATGATCGACCTGGAGGGAACATATCTCGTATGGCTCGATTTCCGCGAGACGGGGCTTTCTGTCGACGAACTGGAAGACCTGATCATCAACAAGGCGAAGCTGTGGCTCGACAGCGGCAAGATCTTCGGAGACTGCGGTCGCGGCTTCCAGCGGATCAACATCGCCTGCCCGCGCGCAACCCTGACCGAGGCACTGGAGCGGATTCGGGATGCGATGAAAAGCAGATAAAGCCACACCGATGAGATGCGTAGCATTTTGGAAGTTGGCTCTGAACAGTGACGAAAACATGTTGAAAAGGCGCAGCTTACGGAACATCTTTTTGGGAGATATGATTTTTTTTGTGTCTCCGGTAGAGAAAGAAGAAAGCTGCGCCTCCGCATATCAAAACGAGTACTTTCACCGGAATCTGATATACCGGATACACAGAGGTATAAATGCAATGATATTCTGGCGAAGAAACTTCGCTTTCCTCAGCAGGGCTCGGGCTCCAGGAAAAAGATGCCAGAATTCGAAAATATTTTTTATCAGAAGAAAACTGGCTATAAGGAAGATAAAAATCTGGGTTTCCAGGCGTTGTGATTTTCCGTTCCAGCGTCCAGGGTTCTTCCGTGCTGTTCCGAGTCCACAATTCTGCTTTTTCTAATTCAAAAAGATACATCAGTGGATCTGTCTCCAGACGGATAAAGTCTTCTTTCGCAGTTCTTACCTGGGTTATATTTTGAAAATCGAAAACTGTCTGATATAACAAAGAACGATCTGATTTTTCCTGATAGGTGAGTACATTTGCGGCATACAGATCTTGGAAACTTTTTGTCTTTTCAGATCGTTTAAAAAAATAGAAATCGATAGGTTTGGAAGAAGTTTTTCGATACTCGTTTTCTAAACTGGATTCTATTGGCGAAGCATTTTCTGGTACGTTTTCTTTTAAAAAAGAGCACAATACCGTATCGTCATTTTCGAATGCAGTGTCTGCTTTGACTGGAACAGAAAAACAGAATAACAGGGTGAAAAATAAAAATTTGATTTTTTTCATAATGAGTTACCTCTTATTTATGGCTTTATTCAGTTGATGCCGGATTTAAAAGTTTTTTTGAATGGTTGTTCTGTACTTTTTGTTCCTGCAATTCCTAAAACATTCATAATCTGCCCGTTTTTCTACGAGTAATGGCGACTTGCTCATGATTTTACTTAAATTACTTGAAAATACCTTAAACACAATTTGCCTATCAGAGAAATTTGTGCTTCTGGATAGGCAAATTGTTACTTTGAAAGAGTAATTAGAAATTAAATGTACTTGTATGTGGTGAATGAAAGTTTAATAACTTAGGTTCATTGTTTTATATGCAGTATAGGCTGTTCCTGATGGAGAGTAGCTAATTCCACCACCGTTGTAGGAAAAAGAGATACTGTAGCCGGTTTTCTGGGGATTATATAAGTATCCCATTACAATTCTTTTATCACTGCTATTACCTGCAGTAGCGTGACAGTATGTAACACCTTTAAGCTTCATGGCATAGTCGGGTGTTCCTAGTTGACTCCCTGAAAATTCAGCACCAGATAATTGCTGATTATTTGCAGTAAGAGTTCCTCCGACTTTCCAATCGTTCATAGTATTATCTTTGTACCATAATTTTCCACCATATTCATACGGTCTCATAGCAGCGCCTAATTGAAAAGAAAAACTGTCTTTTCCGCGAGGTTGTTTATTAGAAGTAAACTCGTATGTTGGATAGATATAAATGGTTGATGCATTTTTAAAAGCTGATGCAGTAAAGGAAATACCGGTTAAAGTTTCGCTACTGAGTATCGATATTTGATTTTCGATATTTGAATTAATATATTCAAAATGTTTACCTCCACTTTTTAAGTCATCCACAATGAACTGCATGACGTCATCATCCAGCTTTTCTATTTCCTTTTGTGGCATTCCGGTTTTTAATAGATATGCTTTGTTAGATAGAACAACATTATTATCTGCCTTTACATTGCAAATTACCATATTTAAGGACAGAATACAACAAATAAAAAATGCAAGACATGTTTTTAATTTTTTCATGATGAGTGGTCTCCTTTCATAAGTATTGTTGGATGGTTTTAGTTTTTTATTTATCCTTAGATTAGTGCACTATCTGAAAAGTAAATTCGTTCGTTAATATGGATGATAAAATAGAAAATTAATAAAAATGATTGTAATTATTATATAAATATATGAAAAATAAATCAATAGTCAAAAAACATATAAATAAATATATGAATTTGTAAAAAACAACGATTTTGTAAAAAGAATGTAATTTTAGAGAGATATATACGTATAAAAAAATAAAACGTGATTTTAATTTGCAGTGATATGGATTCTATGATATAGTGTGGTAAAGTGATGCTGTGAAAAAAAACAAAACCCCGTCGGCAAACAAGGCGGGCAGCGCAGGAAAGGGGATTATAACAATGTATATTACATGCCTGGACGTAGAAGGAGTACTGGTACCGGAGATCTGGATCGCGTTTGCAGAGGCAAGCGGAATCCCGGAACTCAAAAAAACGACACGCGACGAACCGGATTACGATAAACTGATGAGATGGAGACTTGGAATCTTAAAAGAGCACGGCCTGGGACTGAAAGAGATTCAGGCTACGATTGAGAAGATTGATCCACTGCCGGGCGCAAGAGAGTTCCTCGACGAGCTGCGCACCTTCTCCCAGGTGATCCTGATCAGCGACACCTTCACGGAGTTTGCCGCACCGCTGATGAAAAAACTCGGCTATCCGACCCTGTTCTGCAACTCCCTGGAAGTCGCAGACGACGGAGAGATCACCGGCTTTAAGATGAGAGTCGAGCAGTCGAAGCTCACCACGGTCAAAGCACTGCAGTCTATCGGATTCGAAACGATCGCAAGCGGCGATTCCTATAATGACCTCGGCATGATTCAGGCAAGCAAGGCAGGATTCCTGTTCCGCTCGACCGATAAGATCAAAGCCGACTATCCGCAGATCCCGGCGTATGAGACGTATGAGGAGCTGCTTGGAGCGATCAAAAAGGCAATGGAGAAATAAGTATAAATACGTTTATAAAAAATGCAGAGAACCGAAAAAACAGGTTCTCTGCATTTTTTAATTATTTTTTTAATTCCGCAGACCGCTGCTCACCAAGTTTGATGCATTCCTGAATCCACTGCAGTGCAGCTTCTTCCCGGTACACCGCGCCGCGCAGGACGAGATAATCCGAAAACGCGCGGTCATCTGTGGGAGGGATTTCATCAAACTTTTTCTGGTTTTCCAGCAGATGTTCCAGATGCTTCTGATGCTGGGAAAGCTGGTCGGCAAGAAAACGCTGCTGAAAATCCGGCGAAGCGCCGTCGAGGAAGAAGAGCCGCAGGCGGGATTCATCCTTGGATGCCGTCTGGATCGGGCAGAGCGTTTCTTCCCATTCCGAAAAATCGCGCCGTCCTTCATCGGTGATCGTATAGACCTTCTTCTCCAGCACATTTCCCGTGATTTCCACCCGATACTGGATCAGCCCCTCGGCGTTCAGTGATTTCAGTTCCGGATAAATCTGGCTGTGCTTTGCATTCCAGAATTCAAATAAGGTTGTCTCAAATTCTTTCGACAGTTCATAGCCTGTCATTTCATTTCGGTTCAAAAGTCCGAGAATCGCATATTTCAAAGTTCCCATTCGCATGAAACTCCTTTATCCAAATAATTTTTCAAAACCGTTTTGCTTTTGTGTTTTTGAGTATAGCACAGCTTCACCGGAAAATCCACAGAAAAAATAAGTAAAATAAAACATGTAAAAGTTGACATGTTTTGCGGTTGGTGATAAGATAACAAAGAATTACAATTATGAGGAAAGGATTTGAACTGCACCTATGACAAACAACAAAAAAGACCTTCTGAAACGTTACCTGATTTTTCTTGCGGGACTGTTTGTAAACTCCCTCGGGGTTGCACTCATCACCAAAGCAAATCTCGGAACGTCTCCGATCTCTTCGATCCCTTACGTATTAAGTCTTAACTTTGCATTATCTCTCGGAAACTTTACGATCATCTTCAGCATCCTGCTGATCGTTCTCCAGATTGTGATTCTCGGAAAGAATTTCAAACCGGAATCCCTTCTTCAGATCCCGGTATCCATTGCCTTTGGATTTTTCATTGATTTCAGTATGATTCTGTTAAACGCACTGAATCCGCAGATGTATGCGGCAAAAGTTGCTTATCTTCTGATCGGATGTCTGATCCTCGGCGTCGGTGTTTACATGGAAGTGCTCGCTGATGTTGTCATGCTGCCGGGCGAATCCTTTGTCCGCGCGGTTGTTGCCAGATGGGAAACGGAGTTCGGTGTGACGAAAATCGCATTCGATGTTTCGATGGCCGTCATTGCCGCTGCCGCTTCGTTCTTCCTGGCGCGTGAGCTGAACGGTGTCCGCGAGGGAACCATCGTAGCAGCCCTTCTGGTCGGATTCATTGCCAGAACGATTGGCAAAAAACTGCATTTCCTTCCGGGGATGCTGTTTGAATAAAAAAAAATGGGGTATTTTACAGATTTAAAAAAGAGGAGGAAGCAAAAATGAAATACGATTACCCACACCTTTGCAGCCCGATTACCATTGCAGGAAAGACCTTCCCGCACCGCATGTTTTCCGCACCGATGGGCGGAACTGATATCACGAACGACGGATGTATCGGACCGAAGTCCGCAGCATTCTATGAGCTTCGCGCAAAGGGCGGAGCAGCAGCTGTCACCGTCAGCGAGTGCATGGTACACCCGGTAACCGATGGTTCCCATGCGTATCATCTGGATACCGCAGTCTTAAATTCCCTGGCATCTGCAACGTACGCTGCCGATGCAATTTCCCGCCACGGCGCTGTGCCGAGCCTGGAGCTGTCCCATTCCGGTATGTATGCCGGAACTTACATGACCGATAAAACGAGACAGCACGAAATGTGCCAGTGGGGCCCGTCCGACACGACACGCCCGGACGGCGTACCGGTCCGCGCACTGTCGAAAGAGCAGATTGATGAGATCGTACAGGCATACGGAACGGTAGCAGGCCTTGCCAAACGCGCCGGTTTCGAGATGATCATGATCCACGGCGGCCACGGCTGGCTGATCAACCAGTTCCTCTCCCCGTATTTCAACCACAGAACCGATGAGTACGGCGGAAGCCTGGAAAACCGCTGCCGCTTTGCCTGTCAGGTACTCGATGCCGTCCGCGCCGCTGTCGGCCCGATGTTCCCGATCGAGTTCCGTTTCAGCGGTTCCGAGCTGTTCGAGGGCGGCTATGATCTGGAAGAAGGTGTCCGCATCGCACAGACATTGGAGTCCCGCATCGATCTGCTTCACGTTTCCGCCGGAACGTATCAGAGAGGCTTCGGCGATACGCATCCGTCGATGTTCAAAGACCACGGATGCAACGTTTACCTCGCAGCCGAGATCAAAAAACACGTTTCCATTCCGGTCGCAACGATCGGCGGTCTGAATGATCCGGCGCAGATGGAAGAGATCATCGCATCCGGAAAAGCCGATGTTGTTTACATGGCAAGAGCCCTTCTCGCAGATCCATTCCTGCCGCGCAAAGTCATGGAAAACCGTTCCGAAGATATCGTGCACTGCCTGCGGTGCTTCACCTGTATGGCAGAGCGTGCGGCAACCGGCACGAGACGATGCACCGTCAATCCGCTGATCGGAAGAGAGATGGAGGGCGATGAAGTACAGCCGGCTCTGGTGAAGAAAAAAGTCCTCATCGCAGGAGGAGGCCCTGGAGGACTGTATGCGGCATGGACTGCAGCAAGAAGAGGCCACAGCGTGGTGCTCTGCGAGAAAGAAGTAGCGCTCGGCGGTATCTTAAAGAGCGAAATTGCCCTGCCGTTTAAACGGGAAATGTTCGCGCTGACCGAGACCTACGAGCGTTTCGCAAGAAATGCAGGTGTGGAAATCCGCTTCAACACCGAGGTAACACCGGAGTACGTCGAGAAAGAAGCACCGGATGCCCTCATCATCGCCGCAGGCTCCCGTCCGCTTGTTCCGCCGATCAAAGGCATGGATGGAGAGCAGGTTGTCGTTGTCAATGAGCTGTACCGCAATCTCGACAAGATTTCCGACAAAGTCGTTGTCATGGGCGGCGGCCTCGCCGGATGCGAGTGTGCGATCTCTCTTGGCATGGAAGGAAAAGAAGTTCAGCTCGTCGAAATGCGCGACGCCCTCGCCCCGGATGCAAACGTCCGCCACCGCCCGCTGCTCTTAAAAGAAATCGAAAAACAGGTCAAAGCCGTCCACACCGGTTACCGCGCCGAGGAGATCACCCCGGAAGGCGTATGGTGCACCGATGCGAATGGGGAGCGCCACCTCGTAGAAGGAACCACCGTCATCTGCGCCCTCGGCCAGAGAGCAAGAACCGACGTTGTAGAGCAGCTCCGTAATACCGCGCCGTTTGTACGCGTGATCGGAGACGCAAGACGTGTATCTACCATCACCAATGCCGTATATCAGGGGTATCATGCGGCGCTGGATATTTAATCAAGAATAGAAATTTTGGAAATGCTGTACCATGGAAAAAGAATCCGTGGTGCAGCATTTTTTAAAAGATAAAGTCTACCAATCCGCGTTTTTTCCGTGTATAATGAATGTATCAGTCAGAAAAAATGTGAACAGGAGGACGCCATGGGAAGATTTTTAAATCCGGGAAATGAAGCATTTTCGGAAGTCATTCATTCGGAAATTTATGTAGATAAAACACCGCTTCTGGAATACACCAATAAAGTAATCAGTACGACATCAAAATTTATCTGCAGCAGCCGTCCCAGACGTTTTGGAAAGTCGATTACAGCGGAGATGCTGTCAGCATACTACAGCAAGGGCTGTGATTCCAGAGCACTGTTTGCAGATTATGCGATTTGCAAGGCTTCGTCTTTTGAAAAACATCTGAATCAGTACGATGTCATTCATTTTGATGTACAATGGTGCATGATGGACGCCGGGAATGCGGATCAGGTTGTGGAATATATCAATCATGGAATACTGCAGGAACTGAAGGAAAAATACGGAGAGTTGATTCCGGATACGGTAAAAACTGCTTATGGTGCGATGTCTTATATCAAGGCTGCCAGCGGAAACAAATTTGTTGTCATCATCGATGAATGGGATGTACTGATCCGTGATGAGGCACAGAATCATAAAGTACAGGAAAAGTATATTGATTTTCTGCGTGGCATGTTTAAAGGGTCAGAACCGTCAAAATATATTGCATTGGCGTATCTGACAGGAATTCTGCCGATCAAGAAATTAAAGACACAGTCCGCTCTCAACAATTTTGAAGAATTTACCATGCTGGATGCAGGAAGAATGGCACCGTATGTTGGCTTTACAGAAGAGGAAGTGCATGATTTATGCGACAGGTACGGACAGATCTATGAGCAGGTGAAATTATGGTATGATGGATATTCTCTGGAAGGGTATCAGGTATATAATCCAAAAGCCGTTGTCAGCCTGATGCTGAATGGAAAATATAAAAGCTACTGGTCCAATACCGGCAGCTATGAAGCAATCGTGCCACTGATTAACATGAATTTCGACGGACTGCGGGCGGCAATTATAGAAATGATGTCGGGGGCCGCCGTGGATGTGGATGTGACATCTTTCCAGAATGATACCGTAAGCTTCGCCAACCGGGATGATGTACTGACGTATCTGATCCACTTGGGATATCTGGCTTACGATCAGGACAGGGAGCAGGTTTTTATTCCAAATGAGGAAATCAGACATGAATTAAACAATGCGGTGAAACGCAATAAATGGAATGAAATGATTACTTTTCAGAAGGAATCCGCAGATTTGCTGGATGCAACCCTGGATATGGATGAAAAAGCGGTAGCAGATGGGATAGAGCGAATTCATCAGGAGTACAGTTCGGTGATCCAATATAATGATGAAAATTCCCTGAGCAGCGTGCTTACGATAGCATATTTAAGCTCTATGCAGTATTATTTCCAACCCGTAAGAGAGCTACCGACCGGACGCGGTTTTGCAGATTTTGTTTATCTTCCGAAACCGGAATACAGAACAAGTTATCCGGCGCTGCTGGTAGAACTTAAGTGGAACAAAAGCACAGATACTGCCATAGAGCAGATCTGGGATAAAAAATATCCGGATTCTATTCTGGAATATACAGGAAATATTCTTCTGGTGGGAATTAACTACAATAAAAAGACGAAAGAACATGAGTGCAGGATTGAAAAGATAAAAAGATAGAAAACCGAATGCTGAGAGGAAAAACGTCATATCATGGACAACGGAATTCATGATATGACGTTTTTGTAAATATTTCAGTCGATACGAAATAGGAATGAACGATTAGATTTTAGAAATTTTTTTAAAAAAGTCCTTGACCGGTAGCAACTCCCGGGTGATAAGCTAAAGCTACAAAGACAGGGAAATAACAAAATATCACACATCAAAATAAAACAGGGAGGTTATGATGATGAACTTTACATTAAGCAATCAGGTGCAGATTCCGGCAGTGGGAATCGGAACCTTTATGATGACACCAGATCAGGCAGAGCAGGCGGTTGTGGACGCATTAGCCTGCGGATACCGCATGATCGACACTGCACAGGCTTACATGAATGAGCGCGCGGTCGGACGCGGAATCAAAAGATCCGGTGTGGCAAGAGAGGACATTTTCATCTCCACCAAAATCTGGGCAAGCCAGTATCTGACAGAAGGAACCGTAGAAAAGAGTCTGGAACTGCTTGGAACCGACTACATCGATCTGATGTTTATCCATCAGCCTGCAGGTGATTTCATGGCAGGATACCGTAAACTGGAAACGGTAGCGATCCGTCCGATGGTAAACCAGATTGAAATGCATCCGTACTTCGCACAGGAGTCTGCATTAAAAGTCATGGAAGAGTACCAGATCGTGCCGGAGGCATGGGCACCGCTCGGCGGAGGACGCCACAATCCGTTTGACAACGAGATGGTAAAAGAAATCGCTGCCGCACACGGAAAGACCGTAGGACAGGTTGTTCTGCGCTGGAATGTGCAGCGCGGCGTTGTGGTCATTCCGAAATCGGTTCACAAAGCGAGAATCGAAGAGAATTTCCAGATATGGGATTTTACACTGACTGAAGAGGAGATGCAGAAAATCAGTTCACTGGATCTTGGCTATCAGGGAACTGCGGTCAAGCATTTTGATCCGGAATTTGTTAAAATGTGCAATATCAGAAAGATCCACGAATAAAACAGGGCGGTTTGGTTTCCAACTGCTGTAAGATCATTTTTGCACAGGCAGACGTTGCGTTCCTGGATCCAGAATATTCGATGTCTGTACCATTCCAGTAGGTCATTTCCGGTGCGTTTGATACCTTAAGCCGTGCAATGGAAACATATTTCGGCAAACCGGAGGAAAACAATCTGTCCGATGATATCAATGAGGCACTTGCGGCAGAACTGCTGAAAGGAAAAACATATAACTCTTAAAATTTCTTGCAGGATTTCACCCTGTGTGGTACATTATAGTTATGAATTGCGGTGGCCGTCTTCGGACAACACCTTGAAAGAGCCTGATGCGTCGGGCTCTTTTTATTATAGGTTTTAGCTTGCTTATTTAATTGAAGTGGCTAACATGGGGCTGCCCTTGGTGTGCAAGAAGTAGAAAGCAATAAAATAAAAACAATAATGACAATATCTAAGCCAGAGGCCTAGGTGTTATTTTTAGCAAGTATTATTGCAGAATATCAGGTGCTTATTATAACAAATAGAAAGAGGAAATGAGACAGGGGAAAAGAATGAAGAAAAAAACAACAATATTATTACTGGCAGGGAGTCTGATGATAGCTGGAATAGCTGCTCTCCTGTACCAGAGCCAGAACAGCAGAAATCAGATCCGTCATTATACGGCCTTTTTTTCAACAACAGGGGAAGAGATCACTTCGGATAATGATATGAAAAAGAAGATCGCTGAACAGATCGGAGCCGATTGTGAAGAAACATGGCTGAAAGGACAGACAAAGGATAATGCACTGAATGCTTATATTGCAGCCGGCGAGTATCCGGATTTTATTTCCGGCGAAAGTAAATTATATGATGCAGGAGCACTGATTCCCATTGACGAATACTGGGACAATTATCCCAATATAAAAAATTATCTGACAGAGGAACAGTGGGACCTGTTTCGGCAGGCAGACGGACATATCTACTGGATTCCACAATTCGGAGTTTCACAGGGACAGGACACGGAAGTAATCCACAGCGGAGAAGCTTTCTGGATTCAGACAAGAGTTTTGAAATGGGCAGACTATCCGGAAATCACGACGGTGGATGAATATTTTGATCTTCTGGAACGGTATCAGGAAGCAAATCCCTGCCTGGAAAATGGAACACCGAATATTCCGTTTGCTATTTTATGCGATGACTGGAGATACTTTTGTCTGGAGAATGTTCCTCAATTTCTGGATGGATATCCGAATGATGGGAGCTGCATCGTAGATCCAGATACACTGCAGGTCATTGACTATAATACAACACCGACAGCCAAAAGATACTATCAGAAATTAAATGAAGAATACAAAAAAGGAATGATCAGCCCGGAAACATTTCTGGATACTTATGAAGAATATCTGGACAAACTATCCACAGGTGCTGTTCTTGGCATGGTAGATCAAAGATGGCAGTTTTATTATGCCATACAGACAGCGTATGATTCCGGAAATCTGCGCAGTTATGGATGTGATTATGTGCCACTTCCGATAACAATAGACAAAAAAGTAAAGAATCAGTGGCATACGGCAAGATCAGCAGAGCTGGATACCGCGTCAGGACTTTCTATTACCATTTCCTGTGAAGACCCGGAAGGGGCAATGCAGTTTGTAAATAACCTCCTTGATCCGGAGATTACGAAATTACGTTTCTGGGGAGAAGAAAATCTGGATTATTCGATAGACGAAAACGGAATATTTTATCTGAATGAGGAGCAGGGCGTAAGGGTAAATGATCAGAAACTGAAAAAGACGCATTTTTGTACATATTCCTATTTTCCAAGGAGTGAAGGAATGCTGTCAGATGGAATCAATGCATTTTCGCCGGAAAATCAACCGGCAGAATTCTGGAAAAGCCAGCCCTGGGATATACAGGAATGTTTTGAGGCGTATGGAGTAACAAACTATGTAGATATGCTTGGGAGAAATGATGCGCCGGGAGTGTGGTATCCCATGTATTCGTATACCAATTCACTGACATCAAATACACAGGCAGGACAGACACTGGAACGGATGGATGAAGTAAAACACCGGTGGCTTCCGCAGGTGATTCTGGCACAGAATTTTGAAGAAACATGGAATTCCTATATGGAAGCATACAACGCATGCGATCCACAGAGCTATTTTGAGGATTTACAGAAAGAGCTCAATCAACGAATGAACAAAAAGAATAGCAATTTTTGCATATTGAATGACAAGAACTAAATAGTCCGAAGGCCCCTATTTGTTTACAATGGTGATAACCAGTAAACAGATGGGGGCTTTTTATAAAATACGGGAGGGAATCCTATGAGAATTTGTCTGGAGCAAAGTGCCTTTCCGGGCGTAATCAGAGTTACGGAAAAGGTAGCACACGATGTGGAACTTGTATCGGGAAAGAAACCGCAGATTCTGGTAGAAAAAGAGATACCGGAAACACTGGAAAGCAGCGGGGAGGACTGGACGATCATTGCCGCGACGAAAGGAAAAAGCAGCTTCCTGAAAAAGCTGGAAGAAGCCGGGAGTGCGGAATTAAAAGAGCTGGAACAAAAGAGAGAATGCTATGCATGGATTTTTCCTGAAATAAAAAACAGGACAAAATCGAACCTTCTTGTAATTGCCGGGAGCGACAAAAGAGGAACGATTTATGGCCTTTTTCATTTATCGGAAATGCTGGGAGTCTCACCGTTTGTCGACTGGTGCGGACTGATGCCGCCAAAGCAGGAAAAGATAGAACTGAGGGAAGACATGGCCTGTATCAGCAAAGAGCCATCCGTCAGATACCGGGGATTTTTTATTAATGATGAATGGCCGGCATTTGGAAACTGGTGCAATCATAATTTTGGCGGCTTTAATGCAAAAGCTTATGATCATGTATTTGAACTTTTACTCAGATTAAAAGGAAATTATCTCTGGCCGGCTATGTGGAGCGCAAGATTTGCAGATGATGGACCGGGTCTCTTAAACGCAGAGCTTGCAGATGAATACGGAATTATTATGGGAATGTCACATCATGAGCCGTGCTTAAGGCAGGGGGAAGAATACAAATATCTTAGGGGAAAGAATTCTGTTTACGGAGATGCCTGGAATTTCAGAACAAACAGAGAGGGGATTACAAAATTCTGGGAAGATGGACTGAAAAGAAGCGGAAAGTTTGAAAATGTGATCACCGTCGGCATGCGTGGAGAAGCGGATACTGCGATCATGGGAAAGAATGCAACACTGGAAGATAATATTCAATTGCTGCGGGATGTACTGAAAACGCAGAAAAAACTGATTCAGGAACATGTCAATCCTGATCTGACCAGGGTTCCGCGTATGATAGCCTTATACAAAGAAGTAGAAGAATTTTTCTATGGAGATGAAAAAACAAAGGGACTGATGGGAGCAGAGGAGTTAGAGGATGTGATTCTGATGCTCTGTGATGATAACTATGGAAATCTCCGGACACTTCCAACAGAAGAGATGCGAAAACACGCAGGCGGCTATGGTATGTATTATCATCTGGACTACCACGGATGGCCGGTTTCCTATGAGTGGATCAACAGTTCTTATCTGCCGAAAATCTGGGAGCAGATGAGTATGGCATACGATTTTGGTGTGCGGGAACTCTGGATGGTAAATGTCGGAGACATCGCCACACAGGAATTTCCACTGAGCTTTTTTCTGGACATGGCGTATGACTTTGATCGCTGGGGAAGCAGGGCGCTTAACTGCACGCAGGAGTACACCAGAAAGTGGGTGAGACAGCAATTCGGTTCTGTGGAAGAAGAGACACAGGACACTATTGCAGACATTTTAGAGCAGTACACAAAAATCATCCACAGAAGAAGGCCGGAAGCACTGAACCCGGAGACGTATCATCCGGTGCAGGAAAAGGAAAGCAGCAGGATCTTCGAAGAAGCAGAGCAGCTTTTGAAAAAACTGCAGGACGTATATGAAACAATTGAAAAAACGAATCCGCAGAATCTGTCCGCATTTATCGCGCTTGTATATTATCCGGCATTTGGGACAATGAATCTTGTGAAGATGCAGATTCTTGCAGGCTGGAATCATTATTATGCTAATCTTGGTGCGGTCTGTGCCAATGATTATGTGGATGAAGTGGAAAGATGCATGGAACAGGATCGAAAAGCTGTGGAAATGTATCATCAGATGGATCAGGGAAGATGGTATGGAATGGGAATGTCACAGCATATTGGATTTACACACTGGAATGAAGATGAATGCAGGAATCCAGTCGTTATGCGGGTCATACCATTAAAGAAAAGATCCATCCTTGTGGCAGCAGACGGCACGGCGCAGCATGCGGAAGGAAGCCCGTGGCTGGATAACACGATGAAATTAAAGGATTTCTTAAATCCGGACTGTACCAGAGCATCCGTCACCCTATATAGCCGGAGTGATTTAAAGGCAGAGTACAAAGTTCTGAAAAAACCGGGCTGGCTGTCTGTGGAGCCGATGGAAGGATGGCTGGATGGCGTGAGCCAGAAGAAAGTGCGGCTGAATCTTACCTTGATAAAACAGAGATTACCGGAAACGAACCAGGATACTATTCAGGATTCGCTCGAGATTGCAACACCGGAAGGAAAATGTGAGATTACAGTGCCGGTTTATACAGGAAATCTACAGGATAAGAAAAATGTATTTGTGGATACAATGGGGTATCTCAGCATCGAAGCGGCACATTATGTAAATTCTGTTCCTGGAAATTACAAAGACAGACAGGTAAAATTTGAAAATCTGCAGGGATATGGAAAGACGAATTCAGCGATGAAGGCATTTCCATCCGATGCCTGCACAGTTCCGGGACAGGATGCGCCGTATCTGGAGTATCAATTTGTTTTGGAAGAAAGCGGAACATATGAAGCAGAATTCTATATGCAGCCATCCAATCCGGTTACCAGAGAGAATCAACTTCTTTATGCGGTCAGGATAAATGAAGAGATGACAGAAACCGTAAACGCAGTGGAGAAAGATTATCAGGTCGGTGATCAGGCAGAGAAATGGGCAGAAGGTGTTCTGAGTCAGATTCGAAGACAAACAGTTTCGATAAAATGCAGAGCAGGGTTCAATACACTTCGGGTCTATCATGTGACACCCGGCTTCGTTCTCGAAAAAATCGTGATTTATCCGATGGGGGAAAAGCCGGAAGAAAGTTATCTTGGACCGGCAGAAACGTATCACGGCAGACAGGAGGAAAAATAAAATATGGCAGGAGCATATGAAACAGGAGTATACCGCAATATTTTTAAAGAGTGTGGATATTCCGAAGAGGAAATTGAAAAAAGAGTGAAAGAAACATTTGAAACAATCTTTTATGGGAGTGAAGAAGAGCGTTTCTATCATGAAGCAGGTGCGGACATGGGATACATGGAGGACACCGGAAATCATGATGTCAGAACGGAGGGCATGTCATATGGAATGATGGTGTGCGTCCAGATGAACCGGAAAAAAGAATTTGACCGTTTATGGAAATGGGTACGGACGTATATGTATATCGAGGATGGTCCGGGAAAAAATTATTTTGCCTGGTCGTGTGCTGTCGATGGTACAAGAAACGCGGACGGACCGGCACCGGATGGAGAAGAATATTTTGCAATGGCGCTCTTTTTTGCTTCAAAGAGATGGGGAGATGGAGAAGGCATTTTCGATTACAGCAGCGAGGCAAGAGCAATTTTACGGGAATGTGTCCATAAGGGAGAGCCAGGGCATCCAGGAGAGCCGATGTGGAATCCGGAAAATCATCTGATCAAATTTGTTACCTCTTTTGAGTTCAGTGATCCATCCTATCATCTGCCGCACTTTTATGAGCTGTTTGCGTTGTGGGCAGATCCCTGCGATCATGAATTCTGGAAAAAGGCAGCGGACGCAAGCCGAAAATATCTTCACACGGCATGTCACTTCCGAACCGGATTATCTGCGGAATATGCAGATTATGACGGAACACCGCATGCACAGCATCAGGAGATTTTCGGCCGTCATGACTGGTACTACAGCGATGCGTATCGTACGATTGCCAATATCGGAATGGATCATCTCTGGTTTGACGCGGATCCCTGGCAGACGGAAAATGCCAATAAGCTGCAGCAATTTTACTGTGAAGAACAGGCGGAACACTGGGATGGGGTATTTCTGACTGACGGCACCAGGCTGGAAGAAAAAGCACTTCATCCGACGGCAATTATTGCGGTAAATGCACAGGCCTCACTTGCCGCAGACGGACCGTATGCAGAGAAATGTGTAAGACGTTTCTGGAATACACCGCTTCGGACAGGCGAGAGACGGTATTATGATAATTTTCTGTATCTTTTTGCAATGCTTGCTTTGTCAGGAAATTACCGGATCTATCGGTAATAAAATCATATATTTTGCAGGAAGGTTTCCTATAGTTTCTCCCGGTGTACAGCACCTGGAGTTCTGTTACAATGGAGTTATCTTGAGTTAACATAGGAAAAGCAGGAGGAATAATAAGGATGGAAGGACCGAAGGCGCCAAGAGATCCGGAAAAAATGAGACCCTATTTTTATATTTTAAAGGACAAAGAAATTTTTGGATCAAAACAGGAAGATGGAACCGGAATCCAGTTCGTGTATGAGAGTGACGGAAGACTGATCAACAGTGCACAGATTGCCGGAAATATCACAGATCAGGAGGAACTGGCCTTACTGGAGAACGTAGAAGGATTTCGAAAACTGGTACACAGCATCGGAATCTCTGTGGAACTGGATGATCCCAGAGAGTCTGTTGAATTTGTGTTTCAGATGTATGGAAAAAAGGATCTCTATGGAGGGGGAACGAATCTGAAAACCAAACTGCCCGGAGATGGAATGGAGAGAAAAATAGATCTGTCCGATTATACATGGACAGAAGATGATGATATTCCGGGGCAGATAAAATTTATCTTTCAGATACCGGAATTGCTGGGAAAAGCAAGTGTAAGACTTTATTTAAATGATGGATATGATGCACCGAAAGAAACCGCAGAAGAAAAAATAGATGTCCGTTCGGAAGAATACAGGGAAATGATACAAAGATCTCTGATGAATTTCGGAAATACCTGCCGGATACAGAGAGTAATTGAAAAAGCCAGAGACGGAAAAGAAGTTACGCTTGCATATATCGGCGGATCTATCACGCAGGGGGCGGGAGCAATTCCGATCCATACAAAATGTTACGCCTATCAGTCCTGCAAATTATTTCAGAAGCGCTTTGCAGCACAGGATAATGTCAGATTGATAAAAGCAGGAGTGGGAGGCACCCCTTCGGAACTGGGAATGATCCGTTTTGACAGAGATGTTCTGCGCAGAGAGGAACAGCCGGATCTTGTAGTGATCGAATTTGCTGTTAATGATGAAGGGGATGAAACAAAGGGGGACTGCTATGAAAGCCTTGTACGTAAAGTGCTGAATCTTCCCTGGAAGCCTGCTGTAGTGCTTCTGTTTTCTGTTTTTGCAAATGACTGGAATCTTCAGGAACGCCTGAAACCGGTGGGATACCGCTATGATCTTCCGATGGTCAGTATACGGGATGCCGTAAGCCCGCAGTTTCAGATGCCAAAAGGACGGGGACGGGTTCTGACAAAAAATCAGTTTTTTTATGATATGTTTCATCCAAACAATATGGGGCACACGATTATGGCGGACTGTCTGCAGTATTTGTTTGAACAATGCGATCTCAGGAATCAATGTGGGGTTGAAACACTGGAAAGACAGATGAAGGCGGAAGAACGACTGAAAGAATGCATGAGCGAGCCACCCGCAATCGGAAAGAGTTTTGAAACAGTTCGTCTGCTGGATCGAAAAGATGGATACAGAGGAGCCGAAATTGATGAAGGTGGATTTACAGCCGTGGACAGGGAACTGCAGAGTGTCGAAATGGATGCAGAACTTACACCTGTGCCGCAGTTCCCGTATAACTGGATGTATGATGGCACCAATTCCGATAAAAACTATTTCGAAATGACGATAACCTGCAGAAGTCTGCTTCTTGTTTTTAAAGATTCCGGTGAAATTTATACGGGAAAAGCAGAGATTTCCGTAGATGGAGGATACTGTATGACAGCGGATCCGCATATCAATAACTGGCTGCATTGCAATGCGGTCATTCTTTTCCAGGAGGAAGAGAGTAAGAAACATATCGTGAGAATTACAATACCAGAAGAAGACAGGAATAAACAGTTTACGATTCTTGGATTCGGGTATGTACAGTAAAGGAGAAAGTTATGGTAACGGCAAATAATCCAATTTTATCCGGTTTTTATCCGGATCCGTCGATTTGCAGGGCGGGGGATGATTACTATATTGTAAATTCAAGTTTTGTTTATGCCCCGGGAGTTCCGATTTTTCACAGCAGAGATCTGGCACACTGGGAACAGATCGGAAATATTCTGAACCGGAAGGAGCAGCTTCCAGTAGAGGGAAGTGAAATCTCAAGAGGTATTTTTGCACCGACGATTCGTTATCATGAAGGATTATTTTATATGATAACAACAAATGTAAGCTACGGTGGAAATTTTATCGTTACAGCGAAAAATCCGGAAGGCCCGTGGTCAGATCCATATTACCTTGGTGAAGAAGCAGCAGGAATTGATCCAAGCCTGTTTTTTGATGAAGATGGAAAGTGCTATTACTGCGGAACAAGACCAAACCCGGAAGGTGTGCGATATAATGGGGACTGGGAAATCTGGGTACAGGAACTTGATCTGAACACCATGAAACTGACAGGAGAAAGCATGGCAATCTGGAAAGGTGCGGTAAAAGACTGCATCTGGCCGGAAGGGCCGCATATTTACAAAATCGGAGAATATTATTACCTGATGCATGCAGAGGGCGGTACAGGTCCGGAACACAGTATCTCAGTTGCCAGAAGCAGAAAACTGTTTCAGTGGTTTGAAGGATGCCCGAGGAACCCCATTTTTACACATCGCAATCTGGGAATGGATTATCCGGTGATTTATGCAGGCCATGGAGATCTTGTAGATGATGGACATGGAAACTGGTATGTAGTAATGCTTGCTTCACGGCCGTGCAGAAAACACAGCAGTATGGGCAGAGAGACATTTCTTGCTAAAGTGATATGGGAAAATGGATGGCCGGTCATTGCGCCTGGAGTGGGACATCTGGAAGAACAGGTGGAAATCCCAATGGAAGAATATCGCTTTGCACAGGAAGTTACAAAATGTGATCAGATTCATTTCTGGGATAAAGAGTTGGATCAGAGACTGATTGGAATTGGCGGGTGTGATGAAACCATTTATTCGCTGAAAGAAAAAGAGGGAATGCTGCGGTTGTATCCCCGAAAAGAAAGTATTGCAGAAGCAGCCTATTGCTCCTATCTTGGATTACGGCAGAAAAGCTATCGCTTTGAAGCGGAAACAGGAGTTTTCTTTGTGCCGGAAAACGAGAAGGAAACGGCAGGTCTGGTTCTTTACCAGAATCATGAGAATCATCTGAGGATGGAAATCGCAAAAAAGCAGGAACAGAAAGTTTTTCGTGTTGTAACGTGTATCAAAGGAACAGAAACGAAAGCAGCAGAAGTTTTACTGCCAGGAGAGACGGAACAACTGCTGAAAATACGCCTGCAATGCCATGATCAGACGGCAAAAGTATGGATTGCGTCAGAAAATGGCTGGGAATGTGCGGCAGAGGAAATCAGTCTTCTTCCGTACACAACAGAAGAGGCAGGTGGTTTTGTCGGATGTACCATCGGCATGTATGCTTCTTCTAATGGAATGGAAAGCAAAAACCATGCAGACTTTGCATGGTTTACCTGTAGCAGCAGGAATTAGGGATTTTTCTGCAATTTTTCCGGATAAATATACATATCGCGGAATTCCGTAGGCGTACATTGTTTGACAGAACGGAAGACGCGAAGAAAGGTGGAAAGACTGGAGAAACCAGACTGAAGTGCTGCTTCCGTGACAGGAATATCGGGATCGGATAAGAGCAGCATGGCATGATCAATTCTTTTGCGATTAAGGTATTTGTAATAGGTGGTATTTGTAAACTGCTTAAACAGTCTGGTAAAGTGGTATTTGCTGAAGCCTGCTGTTTTTGCAACCTGGTCAAGGGAAAGATCTTCCGTGCAGTGTTCATCAATATAATTGCAGATGGAAAGAAAACGATCCAGATATTCTTTCTGCTTTTGCGGTCCGGCATCAAAACGGCAGGATGCAAAGGCCTGGTATCTGCCGATCAGAGAAAGAATATCAAGCATGCGCGCATAGATAACAGCTTCCGAAAGAAAGGAATCCTCTTCATATTCCGAAAGAATCTGGCAGATAAGATGATAAATATCGGAATAGATGTCAGGAGCGGTCTGAGGAGTAAGAGTGAGAACCGGGGAAATCAGCGCGAGGATGGAATTGAGATCGCGGATTTTTGACACAACCGACCATTCAATCTGCAGAATAATTCGTTTTCCGTTTTCCGGTGCCACAAGAGAGTGAAGGATCCCAGGGCAGATGAAAATAATGTCGCCCTCCTGAAGAAGAACAGGTTTATCCCCGAGGAAAACCGTATAAGTCCCTTCCAGAGGCATAATGATTTCCATGGGAGTATGCCAGTGAATGGGATAGTCCTCGCAGTCTGTGTTTACAAAAAGCCGCAGACTGCTGTTCTCTTTATACGTTACGGTTTCGTGAATCCCGTCTAAATGTTCAATCATAATATTGCCTCCGGAGGACTGCTGTAAATTTGATATTATCATAATACAGTAAAACAGAGATCACAAGAGAAAAAATTGAAAGAAGAGAACTGAAAACAGAATTCCAATCTAAATCTGGATATGATAAGATAACTGTGTGAAAGATGACATTGGAAAATCCAGAAGGGAGCAGGCAGTGTCTGCTCCCTGATTCACGTGAGAGGTTCTGAGAATGAAAGAGTTGCTTCAAAAAATTGAAAAACGGATGGATGACTTTACGGTCAAAAAGAAATTATATATTTTTTGCGTACTGCTTCCGCTGATCATTACGGACAGCGTGGTTTTTTTAATCATAAGAAATTCCGAGATGGAAAAGCAGAAACATGATATGACCAACATTGCAAATGCGGTAAGCTACAACATCAGCAGCGTGGTAAATAATGCAGGAGAAATGGCAAAAACGATCTATACCAGCAGATATATTGATGATTTTCTATCCAGAAAATATGATACCTCTGCTCAGTATATCATGGAATACCAGGAGTTTTTCAAGGATACTTTGTTAGAAAATCTGCTGGGAATGAATCAGATTGTATTTACGATGTATACGAACAATGACACCATTGTGAAGGGAGGAAAAGTAGGTAATATAGAGGATCTGAAAGAAACGCAGGCGTATCAGAAACTGAACCAGAGTGGGGAAACAAAAGGTTTTTTCTTTGTCTATGACAAAAACAGATCCGGAACGGCAGAGGAACGCAAGGTGGTATTTCTTCAAAAACTCGATTTTTTTTCAGGAGATCAGGAAAAAATGCTGCAGTTGGAATTTGACTATGGGAACATGATGCGTACGCTTCAGAAAATGAATTTTGACAACGAAGTTTTGATCTGTGAGGAGAATCAGATTGTACTTTCCAATACGAAACATGGAAGCACAGGTTCAGACTTTGAAGAACTGGATGATAAAATAAAGAAGGGATATCATCAGACGGTCAATCTGTATGGTACGGAACTTGAGGTGTATGTCAGACGTACGGGGGAGAACGCGATTGCGAATATTGCTCATAATTTACCGAGTATTCTGCTTCTGATCCTGATTAATGCGATTCTGCCATTCTTTTTTGTACATATCCTGAATCATTCGTTCACAAAACGTATTACGGAGCTGAATGAAGTGTTTAAAAGCGTGGATTCCGAACAGCTTGTACCGATGCGTCATGAAGGCGGAAAAGATGAAATCGGAAGTATGGTTCGAAGCTACAATCGAATGGCGGCCAGGACAAATGAGCTGATTCAGACAGTTTATAAAAACAAACTCGTAGAGCAGGAGATGCTTGTCAGCCGCAAAAATGCAGAACTTCTTGCCCTTCACAGCCAGATTAATCCTCATTTTCTGTTTAATGCACTTGAGAGCATCCGCATGCACAGCATTTTGAAAAATGAGAATGAAACAGCGGATATGGTTGAAAAACTGGCTGTCATGCAAAGACAGTATGTCGAATGGGGCGAGGACTCTGTGACGATTGAACAGGAAGTGGAATTTGTAAAGGCGTATCTGGCACTCCAGAAATATCGTTTCGGAGAAAGACTGAGTTATCAGATTGAGATTGATGAAGAATGCAGAAAAAGAAAGGTTCCAAAACTTACGCTGGTAACATTCGTAGAAAATGCATGTGTGCATGGAATTGAAAGTAAAGCGTCTCCAGGCTGGATTTTTGTAAGAGTATATGAACAAAACGAGCTGATCTGCATGGAAATAGAAGATACTGGGAACGGAATGGAAGAAGGCAAAAGGCAGGAACTTCTGGAAAACATGAGAAACGCAGACATTGAGATGCTGAAAAAGAAAGGAAGGGTAGGAATTGTCAATGCATGTTTAAGATTGAAAATGGTATCGGAAAATAAAGTGAAGATCGATCTGGATGGAGAAGAAGGGGTGGGTACACTGATAACAATCTGGATGCCCCTGGAGTATATGTAGTGTAGAGCAGGGAGGAGAAAAATGTTAAAAGTACTGTTGGTTGATGATGAACCCTTTATCCTGCAGGGAATTAAGGTCATCATAGACTGGGAAAAAGAAGGATTTGAAATTGCTGCGACGGCAGAAAACGGTCTGGAAGCACTGGAATATTTGAAAAAAGAAAAAGTGGATCTTATCATAGCAGATATCCGGATGCCTGGTATGACAGGTCTGGAATTACTGGAGCAGATACGAAGGGAAGAAATATCGGATGCGTATTTTGTTATTCTGAGCGGTTATGCGGAGTTTGATTACGCAAGGCGTGCCATGCAGAATAAATGTACGGAATATCTGTTAAAACCTGTTGACCGGGAAACCCTGTTAAAACTGTTGCATAAGGTTCGTGCATTATCAGACCGGGAGAGACAGGAATCAAAGGCACATGAGGAAATGGAACATGCCTATTTTTCGAGACATCTGATCTCTTTAATCCATGGAAAATACGATGATGTCAATCTTAATTACGTAAAAAAACACATGAAAGATACGCAGGGAATCCGTTATGTGGAGATTCAGAAAGAACAGCCGAACAATCTGGAAGAACAGAGCGATAAAGACCTGCGGAATTTTCAAAGAGAGCTGTATGACTGCTGCAGAGAATTTTTGAAAGAAGATGCCAAGCACTGTGTATTTGATGTTTCTGCGGATGAAAAAATATATGATATTGGTTTTGTATATTCTGAAAACCTTGCGGAGCGTCTGGGAATGGATGATAAAACATACCTTTCTGCATTCCGGCAATATCTTGTCAATAATACGAAACAGCCGGTTATTATGCTGGTTGGGAAAAAAGTACCAGATATCAGCAATGTGGCAAGATCGTATGGTAATGCCTGTATGCTCCGCTCTTTTCAGGGGTTCCGGGCACGAAAAGAAATCTATTATTATGAGGATGAAGTGCAGGTTACAGCGGCTGGAATGGTCTTATGCAAACAGGGGCTGGATCAGCTTCTTACCACCATTGAACAGAATAACCACATGGAGATCCGGAAAGCAGTAGAACAGTTTTATGAAGAAATGAGTCAGATGGGAATGAATGCTGAGAGCATGAATCTGAATATCAATTATCTGCTTTTCCAACTGATCCATCTGGCGAGTGAGCAGGATAATGACGTAAACCAGGAAGAAATCCTGCGGCTGATCAGTGAAAGCAGCTTTGAGAATGGTATCCTGCGTGGCAGTAAGGCGCATATGGCGCGCTTTGCATGTGAATACGGCGATTATCTTTCTCAGCTTCGAAAAAACGTTTCCAGGGGCGTTCTCGGCATGGTAGAAAAAGAAATCAAAGAGAATTATGCCGCCAACCTCACGCTGAAGGGTCTCAGTGAAAAATACTATGTCAACAGTGCCTATCTCGGGCAGCTGTTTCGGAAAAAATATGGTCTTTCCTTCAAGGACTATCTGAACAATTTCCGGATGGAGCAGGCCGCAGGCCTTCTGATCCGCACGGATAAAAAAATTGTGCAGATTGCAGAAGAAGTAGGATATCATGATCTGGATTATTTTGTAAACCGTTTTATTCAGGTGAAAGGGTGCACACCGGCCAGATTCCGAAAACAGATGCAGCAGGGAAGTTAAAGAAAACAGGAAGTAAGAAACAGGGTAAATTATAGTGCGTATCTACGATCTATAATTTACCCTGTTTCTTACTATAGTTCATCCGATTGTTTCAAACCTGCAAACTGATAAAATAAATACTATCAAAGGGAGGTATTACAAGATGAAGAGAAAAAAAATTGTAAGCATGCTGCTTGCCTCGGCAATGGCAGCAACCCTGCTCGCAGGATGTGGAGCAGGAGGAAAGAGTTCCTCTAAGGGAGATTCTGACGGAGAGATAAAAGAATTTACCGCATTTTTTGCAGTCCCGGGATCCGAAATCAATGATGATAATGAGGTTCAGCAGATCATTGCAGAAAAAACAGGCGCAAAGGTAAAAGAAACCTGGCTGACGGGTCAGACGGATGTTGAGGCTATTGGCACCATGATCGCAGGAGGAGAGTATCCGGACTTTATTGAGGGCGGAAACGGACAGATGCAGTTATATGATGCCGATGCACTGGTTGCACTGGATGACTATCTGGATGATTATCCTAATATTAAAAATCTGTTCTCTGATCTTGAGTGGGAAAAATTAAGACAGGATGATGGCCATATTTACTGGATTCCACAGTTTAGCTGCATTAAAAATGAAGAAAAAGTATGTACACATAATGATGAAGCATTCTGGATTCAGGCCAGAGTCTTAAAATGGGCGGGTTATCCGGAAATTAAAACAATGGATGATTACTTTAATCTGATTGAATCCTACAACGAAGCGAATCCGACTATGGAAGACGGAACGGAAAATATTCCATACACCATCCTCTGTGACGACTGGAGATATTTCTGTCTGGAGAATGCCCCGCAGTTCCTCGACGGATATCCAAATGATGGATCCTGTATGGTAGATCCGGATACACTGACCGTTTTAGATTATAACACTTCGGATACAGCGGTTGCCTACTTCCGAAAACTGAATGAAGAGTATCAGAAGGGAATTGTAGATCCGGAATCCTTTACACAGAGTTACGATGAATATATTTCCAAACTTTCTACCGGACGTGTACTTGGAATGATTGATCAGTGGTGGGATTTCTCGAATGCAAATGATGCAATCAAACAGGCTGGACTGGATGAGCAGGGCTGCGATTATATTCCTGTTCCGGTTACGATTGATGGCCGTGACAATCAGTGGCACAATTCAGGCGGGGCATTTAATGAGTCGAGCGGTCTTGCAATTACAACAAGCTGTGAAGATGTGGAAGGAGCATTACAGTTTGTAAATGATCTTCTGGATCAGGATATTCACAATCTCAGATTTTGGGGTGTAGAGGGTACCGATTATGAGGTGGATGAAAACGGAGAATTCTACCGAACAGAGGAAGAGCGGACGAAACAGTCTGATACCGCGTACAAAGCATCTCATACCTGCCCATATTCCTACTTCCCACAGTACACTGGAACCAGTGATGATGGAATTAACGCCAATAAACCGGATGGACAGGCAAGTGAGTTCTTTGATGGATTAAATCAGGATGTAAAAGAAACCTTTGAGGCTTATGGTGTTGAGACTTATGTTGAGATGCTTGGAACAAATGAGGCACCTGGAGACTGGTATCCGATGTGGTCCTTCTCTAACAATTTCACAACAGATACACCTGGCGGAGTTGCATGGAACAAAATTGCAGATGTAAAACATGAGCAGCTTCCGCAGGTTGTTATGGCAAAAGATTTTGACGCGGCATGGGATACCTACATGGATGCTTACAATGCATGCCACCCGGAAGACTTTATCAGTGAACTGCAGACTGAATTAGACACAAGAATGGAGCAGGCAGCGAAGTTCAAATAAAAAATGAAATTTTGAAGCGGGCAGATGTGAAAAATTTCATCTGCCCGTTTTTTTAAGGAGTGAGGTCATGTCTTTAGCGAGAACAAAATCAAAAACAAAAGAGCCCAGAACAAAAATCACATGGAAAGAAATCAAAAGACAGAAAGTCCTGCTTTTCTGGGCAGCAATTATCGTAGCATATGGTGTGATTTTCTATTACCTTCCGCTTGCTGGCTGGGCAATGGCATTTCAGAACTACAAACCGAAACTAGGAATCCTGCATTCAGAGTTTGTAGGATTAGAAAAATTCCGGACACTGTTCTCAGATATGACGTTTATCCGTGTTATCCGGAATACTCTGGCAATGGGAGTTATCAATCTTGTTGTAACTTTCGTAACGGCAATTGCGTTTGCAATTTTATTAAATGAAATCAGAAGCCATATAGGAAAAAAAGTGGTTCAGACCATTTCCTATCTGCCGCATTTCCTTTCGTGGATTATTGTAACCGGTATTCTGCATGATATGCTTTCCGGAACTGGTATTGTAAATGAAGTTCTGGTGAATCTGCATATCATCAAACAGCCAATTAACTTTTTTGCACATACGAGCTACTTCTGGCCTATTGTTGCTTTTGCAAATGTGTGGAAGGAAACCGGCTGGAATGCCATTATTTATCTGGCAGCAATCACAGCAATTGATCCATCTTTATATGAGGCGGCATCCATAGACGGCGCCGGAAGGTGGAATAAAATTAAGTACGTGACACTTCCTGGAATCAAACCGACCATTATGATTCTTCTCCTGATGAACGTAGGCAACGTTTTGAATGCCGGATTTGAAATTCAGTATCTTTTAGGAAACGGCCTGGTACAGAGAGTATCACAGACCATTGATATCTACGTATTGAAATGGGGTATCAGCCAGGGCGATTATGCAATCGGTACGGCAGCAGGTATTTTCAAGAGTGCAGTCAGCATTATACTGATTATGATCGCAAACCAGATTGCAAAACGCAATGGCGAAGAGCGATTGTTCTAAGGAGGTTCATCATGGCAAAAAAAACTGGAAAAAAGACCGGAAAATTGGATCTGTTTCCGATAATAAATGGTATTATCATGGTACTGTTTATAGTCATTACACTGTATCCGGTATTAAATACACTGGCAATATCATTAAACGATGGTACAGATGCCCTTCGCGGAGGAATTTATCTGCTGCCAAGAAAATTCACATGGAAAAACTATATCACCGTTCTTCAGAAGGATAACCTGATCACGGGCGCATATATCACAGTGGCGCGAACCATCATCGGAACGCTGCTGGCACTGGTAGCAAATGCAATCCTGGCGTTTATTGTAAGCAGAAAACGCTTTCTGTTTAAAAAAGAATTATCCTTATTCTGGGTTATCACCATGTATGTCAACGGTGGAATGATTCCTACATTCCTGCTGTACAAACAACTTGGCCTGACAAACAGTTTCGGGGTATATGTAATTCCTGGAATGGTCAGTGCGTTCAATATGCTGGTAATCCGTACCTATATGAACGGAATTTCCGACAGTCTGGAAGAGTCCGCGCAGCTTGACGGTGCAGGATATACCACGATTTTTCTGAAGATTTATTCACCGCTCTGTAAGCCGGTATATGCAACCGTAGCATTATTTGTGGCGGTAGGACAGTGGAACTCCTGGTTTGATGCGATGCTGTACAACAGAATGAACAGCAATCTGACGACCCTTCAGTATGAGCTTATGAAACTCTTATCATCGGTTACGAATCAGGGAACCTCTGTGGAAGCAATGAAAAATGCAGCCGGTTCGGTCACACCGACGTCGGTCCGTGCAGCAGCAACCATTATTACCATGCTTCCAATTATTTGTATTTATCCATTTTTACAGAAATACTTTGTTGCCGGGCTTACTCTTGGCGGAGTAAAAGAATAAAGATACTGCATTTTATCCAGGGTCATGCTGTTTTGGCATGACCCTGAAATATTATATGAGGAGAGAGCATATGAAGATAGCAGGAAAAAATCCAATTACAGAACTGGATTATCCGGATCCAGATGTCATCCGGGTAGATGATACGTATTACATGGTAAGCACTACAATGCACTTTATGCCGGGGTGTGAGATTCTGCGGTCGTATGACCTCATTCACTGGGAACATCTGAGCTATGTGTATGAAAGACTGGACAGCACAGAGGAACAGAGGCTTGTTGGTGAGAAAAACTGCTATGGAAAAGGCATGTGGGCCGCATCGCTCCGATACCATAAAGGGATGTATTATATTTGCTTTGTGGCGAATGATACCGGAAAAACATACCTTTATACTGCTGATGATATCGAAGGACCATGGGAAAAACGCATCATAGAAGGCTTTTATCATGACTGCTCACTTTTGTTTGAGGATGATCATGTTTATATTGTTTCCGGCAATAGAAATGTTCGTCTGCAGGAATTGAAAAAAGATCTGGGCGGTCCAAAGGAAGGCGGACTGGATCGGATTCTGGTCAGTGATAGTCGGAATCCGGGGCTTGGTTTTGAAGGAAGTCATTTTTATAAAATCAATGGAATGTATTATTTATTCCTGATTCATTCCCTTCCGGACAGGTGGATGCGGACGCAGGCATGCTATGTATCAGACAGCCTGACGGGAGAATTTAGAGGCGGAGATGTGTTGTGTGATACCATGGGGTATTGCGGCCAGGGCGTTGCGCAGGGAGGAATTGTGGATACGCCGGATCATAAATGGTACGCCGTACTTTTCCAGGACAGAGGTGCTGTCGGCAGAATCCCGGTTCTTGTGCCAGTAAAATGGGAGAAAAATGTCAGAGTTACCTATATGCCGGCGCCGGGCGAACAAAAAGAGCAGATCATAAAAGAAAATTATCCGGTATTGGGTGATTCGGGAAGGGCACTCTGTGAAGTGGAAACAAAAAGCACAAGACCGGAGGAACAGTATCATTCGCTTGTGGAGAGTGATGATTTTTCAGAATGGAATCCGGACCAGAAACGGCTGTTTGGAACGTTTGGATGGAAGAGCTGCTGGCAGTTCAATCACGAACCGGAACTTTCCTGGATTGAGAATGATGCAGAAAAAGGGTGCCTCCGAATGAGCTGTAAAAAGCAGTGCAAAAATGTCACGCAGGCAGTAAATACGATCACCCAGAGGATGAAGTTTCCGATGTGCATAACAGAAGTAACCGTTGATGCGGAAAGACTGAAGGACGGAGATTATGCAGGTATGTGTGCATTACAGGGATGTTACGGCATGGCGGCAGTTACAAAGCGTGATGGACGGATGTTTCTGGTTATGAGATCTCTCGAAGCGGAAAATGACAGCCTGGAAGGAAATCAGGGCAACAGCGAAGAAATCGAATGGGAAGCAGTGTCGGTTGAATCATCGAGAATAAGAATCCGGCTGGAAGCAGATTTCCAGAACCAGCACGATAAAGTCCGGTTTTTATATTGGAGCGATGAAAAATGGAAACAGATCGGACCATGGCATCAGCTCTATTTCAAAATGGATCATTTCACAGGATGCAGAGTTGGACTGTTTGCCTATGCAACGAAAGAAGCAGGGGGAATCGCAGAATTCGGCAGATTCCGATATTTTTAACAAAAAGTTCCCGCCCCGGCGTTTATCAAAAGTGAAATTCCGTTGAATTTCTGGAAACTGCTGGTGATCTTTCTGGAGAGAACCATCATTGCCATTCCGCTGATCGTATTGTTTGCAAATATGATCGGGCTGTAAATACAGGAAAATACAAGATCCCCGATTTGGCACTTTTGTGCTGAATCGGGGATTTTTTGGCGTAAAAACGCAGGTAAAGGATTCGTAGATTGACAAAACAGCCTATTTTCGCCTATTCTGAGACTGTAAAAACGCTCCGCTGGGCAACATGAGACGGTGCGGGAACAGCAGGAGGAAGGGACACGACGTGGAAGCGAAAGAGTTCGGGCGGTTTATTGCCGGAATGCGAAAAGAGAAAAAGATGACGCAGGCAGAGCTTGCGGAAAAGATTCATGTGACGGATAAAGCCGTCAGCCGGTGGGAGCGGGGACTTGGCTTTCCCGATATCCAGACGATTGAGCCGCTGGCTCAGGCACTTGGGATTTCTGTGCTGGAACTGATGCGCTCCGAACGGCAGGAGAAGGCGAAGGAAGAGGCGGCGCCGGAAATTCAGTATACTCAGAAGGAGGTGGCCGAAATGCTGCAGAACGCAGGTGACATTTCAAGGCAGCAGAAAAAACAGGACCGGAACGCAAACGTGATCGCGGGATTTCTGGTGATCGGTGTGGCAGCGGCAGCGTGGGCGGCAAAGATCGTAAACGTGGGCGGCGGCCTGATTCTAGGCGGTCTGGTGGCAGCAGCGTTTGTATCGCTGTGGTATTTCTTCCAGAACCTCGATGATGAAGAAAGCCGGAAAGTCTATGGGGCAGCATCCATTCTGTCTATCGGCATTCTGGCATCCCTGGTAAATTTCGTCTGGGGCGATCAGCTGGCAGAATTCATTCCCGGCGGTCTGGAACGAAAAGAGCAGATCTTCTGGACCCTGTGGTATCTGTTTGTTCTGGTAATGATGATGATCGGAACCATTCGATGTATCCGCCGGCAGAGACAGAAAAAAGAAAAGAAATGCAAAACCGTTCTTTTCACGGCAATTATGGCGACGATCATGTTTGTAACACTGTGGCAGTATCAGAACACCATGCAGAACCGGTACAAAAACACAGGAATCTGGAGAGGCGCACAGCAGTACGCCGAGGTGCTGCTGAAAAGAAACAAAAACCTCGAAAACGACTGGCTGATCGGCGATGAGTCCTGGCGCGAAGGAAACAAAAATACTTTCGAAATTCGCCTTACCTATTACGCTGATGCCGATGACGCAAAAGAGGGACGTGAAAGCGAATATCAGTACAAGATTCATTTTGATGATGTTGACGGCTACGTCATCAAATCAGAAGGCGTACCAGAGAAAGAGATTGTTTTCCCGGAAAATAAATAAGAAGTGAGAAACGGGATTCCATTCTTGCGCCTCCCACAGAAAAAGACTATACTCATAGTATCAGCATGTACGCTCGGAATCTTTCTGCACTTGCTTTTGCGAGTGGCGGTTGGAATCAGTTATGATAAAGAAACAAAAGAACATGCCTGCAAAATAGAAGTATTGTGATGATTTGCAAGCTGTGGAAAAGGGATATCGTGTGTGTGAACGGAGAAAAGCAAGTAAAAATAGTAATCTTTACTATTTTTCCTTGCTTTTTCCTTGCTTTTTCCTCCATCATAGGATAATATAAAAATATACGGTTCGGAGCAGGTTCCGGGCAGGAAAAAACAAGATGGAAAGGATATGGATTTTTATGAAAATTACAGAGGATATTATCTACGCGGGAGTCAACGATCATCAGGTAGACCTGTTTGAAGGTCAGTACAAAGTGCCGAACGGCATGGCATATAATTCTTACGTAATTCTCGATGAAAAAACGGCAGTTATGGATACCGTAGATGCAAACTTTGCGGATGAATGGCTGGCAAATGTTGCGAAAGCACTGGATGGCAGAAAACCGGATTACCTGATCGTACAGCATATGGAGCCGGATCACTCTGCGAATATTGAAAACTTCGTAAAAGCATATCCGGAAGCAACCGTTGTTGCAAACACAAAAACCTTTGCCATGATGAAAAACTTTTTCCCAAAGATGGATCTCGCCGGAAAGAAACTGGAAGTAAAGGATGGCGAGTCCCTTACGCTCGGAAAACACGTTCTGACCTTCGTGTTCGCTCCGATGGTACACTGGCCGGAGGTTATGGTTACATACGACAGCACCGACAAGGTTCTGTTCGCAGCAGACGGCTTCGGAAAATTCGGTGCACTCGATCGCGAGGAACCGTGGGATGACGAAGCACGCCGTTATTTCATCGGCATCGTCGGAAAATACGGTTTGCAGGTACAGAAGCTCCTGAAAGTAGCAGGTACGCTGGATATCCAGAAAATCTGTTCCCTGCACGGTCCGGTTCTGACGGAAAATCTTGGCCACTACATTGAAAAATACGATATCTGGTCTTCTTATCGTCCGGAAGAAGAGGGCGTTGTGGTTGCCTATACTTCTGTTTACGGCAATACAAAAAAAGCTGCCGAATTGCTTGCAGATAAGCTGAAAGAAAAAGGCTGTCCGAATGTTGTTATTTACGATCTGGCAAGAGACGATATGTCCGCCGCCGTAGCGGATGCTTTCCGTTACAGTAAGCTGGTTCTTGCAACGCTGACCTACAATGCAGGTATTTACCCGTTCATGCAGGATTTCATCAACCGTCTGACAGAGCGCAGCTTCCAGAACCGCACCATTGGTCTGATCGAAAACGGAAGCTGGGCACCGACCGCAGCGAAAGTGATGAAGGGCATGTTTGAGAAGAGCAAAAATATCACCTGGACAGAGAATAATGTAAAAGTAATGTCCGCTGTGAAGGAAGAGAACGTAAAAGAGATCGAGGCACTGGCCGAAGAACTCTGCAAATAAGAAATTAAGAAGAGAAGAAAGAATATGGGAAAAATGCTCCGCTGGACTTTGCGAAAGGCAAAGACAGCGGAGTCTTTCGTTCTCCTCTTTTGGAAAGAAGATTCTGTGGAGTTCCGGAGGGAGCAGGATCGCCCTGCGGTGGGTCAAAAAAAGCCGGGGGTTGAATTTTGCGAAAGCCTGCGGCCGCCTCTTTGTAAGTGAGACTGCATCAGGTTTCTGATCTTTCGATCTTGATGTCATAATATTCTGAAAATAATAAAATGTAAAATAAATTAAAAGAAAGTATTGACAAAACTGAGAAGATGAGTTAATATAAGATCAACAAAAGAAAAGAGAACAAAAATAAAAACGAAAAAGAAACATCAAGACGAAATCTAAGAAAGTAAGAGGTACAGTCCAATGGCATAGTTAATCTGAACATCAAAAAAATCTCTGAAGAGTTTACATATAGAACCTAAAGGAGATGATTCCAATGAAAGGCAGAGGCCCATAGGGAAAAAATAAAAACAAAAAAATCCAGGAGGTACGGTCCAAAAGGAACATAACGAAATACCCCGAAATCAATGAAAGCAGCAGGTGTATAAAATGAAATTACTGGAAATTCATTAAAAGCCCGGTCGAGAGAAAAAAGAATCGATCGGGCTTAAACTATGTCTGCTGAAAAATCTGTTTGACTGCCTTGCGGTCTGCGCGAGCCGTGAAAGCAGAAAAGACGCTGCAGCCCCGAAAGAAACGAGAGCATACAGCGTCCTTTTTATTTTATGAAATTGGATGAGATTCTGCCTATATAATACGATTCTACCATTAAGGGGTGTACTTTTTGGGACAAAATAGATACTATAATTTTGAAAGGGGGAAGTATTTATGGACCTTGTGAAAATCGGAAGCTATATTGCAGAAAAAAGAAAAAAACTTGGTATGACTCAAAAACAGCTTGCTGAGAAACTGGGTAAGAGTGATAAGTCAGTTTCCAAATGGGAACGTGGGATTTGTTTACCAGATGTGTCTGTGTATTTAGAATTATGTGAAATATTAGGCATCAGTCTAAATGAATTTTTGGCAGGTGAAGATATTGAGGTAACTAATGTAGAAAAAAAATCGGAAGATACACTGATACAGATATCAAAAGATAGTAGTCATAAACAGCGTTATTTAAAGAAGATTATTGCTGTACTTCTTATTGCTGTGGGAGTATTTGCTATTACTCTTGGAATCATGGTATGTAATAAATTGCGGCAACCACAAAATTATATAGAAGCAGTAGATCCGGATAGTGTAGAAATGAAAACGGCTGAATTGTTGTCCGGAATTGATGGAACCATGATGTTTCGATACAATTCAAAAGATACATTTCAAGCATTATACGTTTACTTGTCAGAATATCATTCTGGAAAACGAGTTTCTCATAAACGAGTTTTGGAACTTTCCTATGAGGACGTGAAATCTGCAAAAAATGGATTGATTGTCATCACTCCGGATTTTGATAATTTTACTGCAAAGCTTATTGCAGCAGATGAATATTCAAAATATATGACAGAAATGCCAATCTTGGAAGGTGTTGCAAACAGAGAATATTATGGAAGAAGTGCGACACAAGTGGAAGGTGAAGTTCCGATTCAGCGGGATACAGAACAGGGTCTGATGGCATTGATTTACGGAGAAGATGGATTGGAAACAATTCCGGTAAAAGAAATGGAGCAGGGAAATTTTAGGGAGAAGAATGATTATGTCTATTATCTGTCCTTCCGGTTTGAAAAATAATTACGTAAATGAAAATATGAGAGGTAAGATGAGATGAAAACAAGAGAGGAAGCTGCTGCCTATGGATTAACTTTCCCGGACAGCTATGAAGACAGGCCTTTCAAAGATCAACGATGGCAGGTGATCCGTGTAAAGCCGGGGAAAAAGATATTTTTGTGGATTTACGAAAAAGACGAATTGATCCATTTGAATGTAAAGACGGATCCGAGATGGAGAGATTTCTGGCGTGCAGCGTATCCATCGGTAATTCCGGGATATCATCAGAATAAAGAGCATTGGAACACAATTATTCTGGATGGATCTGTTCC
>OLQM01000270.1_pt1 | contig 58311 bp, 46 predicted proteins | sample 1673161 | NCBI WGS metagenome assembly OLQM01 (sample SAMEA3136761, study PRJEB25190) | human gut metagenome | reverse complement strand
GGAGCACCTCAAAAACACCATCATACACTAAATCAGTAAGTTGGCATCATCACCGGTTATTGGCTACCGCCCAAAGAAAAAACAGTGAGCACAGCAGCGCGAATGGAATAATGTAACTTCTGCTTTGCCCTGCATCTTTATCTACCGCACGGTAACTCTGCGTTTGTATTGATGTGTTTCCCATAGCATCCTCTTAGGTTCAGAAGCTTAAGCACGTAATCGGTTATGTTTTCAAAAGTGCAAAACCAGCGAGTTCGGGCTTCATATCAGTGAATATTTGCCTGTCTGAAATGAACTCATGGATTCATTTTCAAATAAAAAACGCTCTGTAATATGACGGCGGTCACACTTATTAGCTAGAAGGTGACTTTATGTGACTACCATCACTTTAATAATCGAAATTTCATGCCCGTTTCAGAAAATAAATCATAAAAAACACAAATCAGATGACCGTATTAATTGTTTGTGCCGAAAACGGTCATTCCGGGCTTGGAGGAATAGAAAAATGACCGTTTTGATAAATATTTTTAAGAGCGGTCATTTTTAATGGGGTTATAAAAAGAGAACTTGCAGTTATTTACTGTGATTAGTTGAACCAGGTCACAAAATATAAGCTTGTGAATTTCTTTCTTGTTAATCAGGAAGAAGATGGTGGGTAATTAAACGGCTAATTCAATAGTGTGAAAGGAACAACATTATTGCCCTGTTTTGAATCAGAGAGAGGTAGCTAATGGAACGAAATAAACTTGCTCGTCAGATTATTGACACTTGCCTGGAAATGACCCGCCTGGGACTGAACCAGGGGACAGCGGGGAACGTCAGTGTACGTTATCAGGATGGGATGCTGATTACGCCTACAGGCATTCCATATGAAAAACTGACGGAGTCGCATATTGTCTTTATTGATGGCAACGGTAAACATGAGGAAGGAAAGCTCCCCTCAAGAGAATGGCGTTTCCATATGGCAGCCTATCAAAGCAGACCGGATGCCAACGCGGTTGTTCACAATCATGCCGTTCATTGCACGGCAGTTTCCATTCTTAACCGATCGATCCCCGCTATTCACTACATGATTGCGGCGGCTGGCGGTAATTCTATTCCTTGCGCGCCTTATGCGACCTTTGGAACACGCGAACTTTCTGAACATGTTGCGCTGGCTCTCAAAAATCGTAAGGCAACTTTGTTACAACATCATGGGCTTATCGCTTGTGAGGTGAATCTGGAAAAAGCGTTATGGCTGGCGCATGAAGTTGAAGTGCTGGCGCAACTTTACCTGACGACCCTGGCGATTACGGACCCGGTGCCAGTGCTGAGCGATGAAGAGATTGCCGTAGTGCTGGAGAAATTCAAAACCTATGGGTTACGAATTGAAGAGTAATTTCGTAAAGCAACAAGGAGAAGGATGATGGCTAACAGAATGATTCTGAACGAAACGGCATGGTTTGGTCGGGGTGCTGTTGGGGCTTTAACCGATGAGGTGAAACGCCGTGGTTATCAGAAGGCGCTGATCGTCACCGATAAAACGCTGGTGCAATGCGGCGTGGTGGCGAAAGTGACCGATAAGATGGATGCTGCAGGGCTGGCATGGGCGATTTACGACGGCGTAGTGCCCAACCCAACAATTACTGTCGTCAAAGAAGGGCTCGGTGTATTCCAGAATAGCGGCGCGGATTACCTGATCGCTATTGGTGGTGGTTCTCCACAGGATACTTGTAAAGCGATTGGCATTATCAGCAACAACCCGGAGTTTGCCGATGTGCGTAGCCTGGAAGGGCTTTCCCCGACCAATAAACCCAGTGTACCGATTCTGGCAATTCCTACCACAGCAGGTACTGCGGCAGAAGTGACCATTAACTACGTGATCACTGACGAAGAGAAACGGCGCAAGTTTGTTTGCGTTGATCCGCATGATATCCCGCAGGTGGCGTTTATTGACGCTGACATGATGGATGGTATGCCTCCAGCGCTGAAAGCTGCGACGGGTGTCGATGCGCTCACTCATGCTATTGAGGGGTATATTACCCGTGGCGCGTGGGCGCTAACCGATGCACTGCACATTAAAGCGATTGAAATCATTGCTGGGGCGCTGCGAGGATCGGTTGCTGGTGATAAGGATGCCGGAGAAGAAATGGCGCTCGGGCAGTATGTTGCGGGTATGGGCTTCTCGAATGTTGGGTTAGGGTTGGTGCATGGTATGGCGCATCCACTGGGCGCGTTTTATAACACTCCACACGGTGTTGCGAACGCCATCCTGTTACCGCATGTCATGCGTTATAACGCTGACTTTACCGGTGAGAAGTACCGCGATATCGCGCGCGTTATGGGCGTGAAAGTGGAAGGTATGAGCCTGGAAGAGGCGCGTAATGCCGCTGTTGAAGCGGTGTTTGCTCTCAACCGTGATGTCGGTATTCCGCCACATTTGCGTGATGTTGGTGTACGCAAGGAAGACATTCCGGCACTGGCGCAGGCGGCACTGGATGATGTTTGTACCGGTGGCAACCCGCGTGAAGCAACGCTTGAGGATATTGTAGAGCTTTACCATACCGCCTGGTAAATGCGCTGATGTGATAATGCCGGATACGACGTTTGCGGCGTATCCGGCTCGCCGTTACCGTACCAACCGCAATTGCTGTAAATTGCCGTCGATATGCAAATCGGTTTGTAAGCGGGCAATATCGCGGCACAGAAACGCCATCTCTTTATGGGTTTCTAATTTTTTGCGCCACTTTTCGGCAACCGCATCCAGATTCTCATATATCCCTTCCAGACTCTGAAACTCGACCAGCAGCTGCGTGGCGCTTTTTGGTCCGATTCCCGCAACACCCGGTACCTTTGAACTGCTGATCCCCGCAAGTCCCCAGTAATCGGGCAACTGCTGCGGTTGAACGCCAAATTCTTTATCGATAAATGGCGCATCCAGCCAACGTTTCTGGAAGTAATCACGAATACGTAATGTCGGTGAAAGTAACTGACAGTAGCCTTTATCTGTCGAAACAATCGTTGCCTGATGCCCGGCCTGTGTCACTTTGACCGCCAGCGTGGCGGCTAAGTCATCGGCTTCGTTGCCGCTGGTTGACCAGCACGGGACGCCGCGTTGCTCAAAGGCGGCGCGTAATGCAGGCATCTCGTCGTGCAACTCTTCCGGCATTGGCGGTCGACCCGCTTTGTAATCTGGTAAACGCTGATGACGCCAGCCGCTACTGCGGTTTTCATCATCAAAAACGGCGACCGCGTGGGTTGGCTGGCTGTGCATAATGAGCTGATCGAGCGCATGCTGGCAGGTTTCGACACAGGGCGACCCCTGAACGGCATGAATGCGACGAATAAGATTCAGTGCATCGACAATAAGCAAATGAACAGCCACGATAACCCCCTTAAAGATCAGGCGATAAGGGTAACATTCGATGCCGGAACAGGCTACGGCTGGATGAGAAATCGGGAAGAGGCCTCGCAAAACGAGGCCTCTGGAGAGCGATTAATCGCAGGCAACGATCTTCATTGCCAGGCCGCCGCGAGAGGTTTCGCGGTACTTGGCGTTCATATCTTTACCTGTTTCGTACATGGTTTCGATAACTTTATCGAGGCAGACGCGCGGCTCGCTGGTACGGCGCAGCGCCATACGTGCGGCGTTCACCGCTTTTACTGCCGCAATGGCGTTACGCTCGATGCATGGCACCTGTACCTGTCCGGCGACCGGGTCACACGTCAGACCGAGGTTGTGCTCCATGGCGATTTCCGCCGCGATGCACACCTGCGCCGGGCTTGCGCCTAATAGTTCTGCCAGACCAGCCGCCGCCATTGAGCACGCCACGCCAACTTCACCCTGGCAACCCACTTCAGCACCAGAAATCGACGCGTTCATCTTATAAAGAGAACCAATGGCGCTGGCTACCAGCAGGTAACGAGCCAGTGAGTTAGCGTTCACTTCGCGGATAAACTTGTCGTAGTACGCCAGAACTGCCGGGATAATCCCGCACGCACCGTTAGTCGGCGCAGTCACCACGCGACCGCCAGCAGCGTTCTCTTCGTTCACTGCCAGTGCAAACATGTTGATCCAGTCAACAACCGCCATCGGGTCAGTGGTGGTTTTATCCTGGCTGACCAGCATCCGGCGTAGTGCCGCAGCACGGCGTGGAACGCGCAGTTTGCCAGGCAACACGCCTTCGGTGGAAATACCGCGCTCAATACCGCCGCGCATGACTTCCCAGACGTTCGCCAGGTGCTGTTCCAGCTCTTCTTTGCTGTGCAGCGCCAGCTCGTTTTTCATCATCAGGCCAGAGAGTGACAGCCCGGTTTCCTGACAATGTTTTTGCAGATCGGCTGCTGAACTGTACGGATAAGGAACTTCAACCGGTGCGCTATCCTGCTGGCCAAAATGCTCTTCATCAACGATAAAGCCACCGCCAATAGAGTAGTAAGTCTGGCTGTAAACGACTTTATCGCCCGCCAGCGCGGTAATGCGCATACCGTTTTCATGCAGAGAAAGGTTGTCGGCGTGGAAGTTCATGCACTGATCAACCGGGAACTCCACTTCATGCTGACCGTTTGCCAGCATCAGGCGACCATGAGTATTCACATCCTGAATAAAACTGGGGATGGAATCGATATCCACGGTATCCGGCAGGTTACCCGCCAGGCCCATAATAATGGCGATATCAGTGTGGTGGCCTTTACCGGTCAGAGAGAGCGAGCCGTACACGTCAACCACCACGCGGGTCACGTCTTTAAGCAGGTTACGGGCAATCAGATCGTCGGTAAATTGTTTACCCGCTTTCATTGGTCCAACGGTATGAGAACTGGAAGGGCCAATGCCGATTTTGAAAATATCGAATACGCTAATCATAGGAAATACATCGCGTTAAAACGGAGGAAGCGCCGCCCGAAAGCGGCGCGAAAGGACTTAGCTGAACAGAGAGTAGAAGATTGCGGAGATTGCAATCAGACCCATCACGACAACGAATACGTTGCTGATGTGACCGCTGTACTTACGCATTGCCGGTACTTTCTGAATTGCGTACATCGGCATCAGGAACAGGATCATCGCGATGATTGGACCGCCCAGGGTTTCAATCATACCCAGGATGCTCGGGTTCAGGGTGGCAACAATCCAGGTCGTTACCAGCATGAACAGCGCAGTGATACGGTTCAGCTTGTTGATTTCGATAGACTTACCTTTACCACGCAGAGATTTAATCACCATACCGTTGAAGCCTTCACGTGCGCCCAGGTAGTGACCGAGGAAGGATTTGGTGATAGCGATAATCGCGATAATCGGAGCCATCCACGCGATAACCGGTGCGTTAAAGTGGTTAGCCAGGTAAGACAGAATCGAGATGTTCTGCTCTTTAGCCGCAGCCAGGTCTGCCGGAGTCAGGCTCAGTACACAGCTGAAGACGAAGAACATTACGGTCAGCACCATCATGATGTGTGCGAATGCCAGGATCTTCGAGCATTTCTGTTCTGCCATATCGCCGTACTCTTCACGCTTCGCAACGGCGAAAGAAGAGATGATCGGAGAGTGGTTGAACGAGAACACCATTACCGGAATTGCCAGCCACAGGGTCATCCACAGACCGTTTCCGGTTGCAGATGCAGTGTCCAGAGACAGCGTTTCCAGTGCAGCGCCGTTCCACTGCGGGATCAGGTACAGAGCCAGCAGCATCAGTACGCCAACAAACGGGAATACCAGAATACTCATCGCTTTAACGATCATCTGCTCACCGAAGCGAACGATGGTCATCATACCCACGATCAGGATCAGCGACAGAATCGCACGCGGCGGTGGCGTCATACCCAACTGGTGAGACATGAAGCTTTCAACGGTATTGGTGATTGCCACGCTATAAACCAGCAGGATCGGGTAGATAGCGAAGAAGTAGAGCAGGGTAATCAGTTTACCTGCGCCAATACCAAAGTGTTCTTCTACAACCTCGGTGATGTCTTCGCCCGGGTTTTTACCAGACAGTACGAAGCGAGTCAGGCCGCGGTGAGCAAAAAACGTCATCGGGAACGCAAGGATAGCCATGATGATCAGCGGGATCATACCGCCAACACCGGCGTTGATTGGCAGGAACAGCACGCCCGCGCCGATTGCCGTGCCGTAAAGGCCCAGCATCCACATGGTGTCTGTCTTGCGCCAGGCACTACGAGAGTCTTTCGACGCAATCGTGCTGGTTTGAGTCGTTTCCATCTATTTCTCCTGGAGGAATGCAAATAATTCAGCTTTTAGCCAGTTCAGCCCGGGAAGGTGCCTGACCGTAAAAATGAAATCTGTCTATCGGCGATGGCTTAATCATTTACCGCCGTAATAATTTGAGGGCGGAAAGATACACACAAGTTATGTATCTATCAGTGATCTTGATCTCAAATACAATAATCTACTTGGAAGATAGATTATCCCAACGCTTTACTCTGTAAATCAAAAGTAAAAGAGAATTTAAGGGCAATATTTGCCCATTAAACGACATCTGACTTCTTCCGGGGCGCGCAATATATGTAGGTTGAACTGAAAAAATCAATACTTTTAGTTAATCATGGCGATAATTTCTTTTTCATAGCGATAAAATACGGTTTATGAAAATAGGGAAACGTTTGCGTTGCAACATAAATTGTATGACATATTAACTGTGATGATATTTGTCGCGTGAGGGTGGTAAGAAACATTCATATAACAAATGAAATGAGTTGATGAGTAAGTGACCAAAAACGAGAAAACCCGGCAACAAACGTCACCGGGGGAGCGGAGATTACGTGCAGATTTCGTAGCAAGGGATGTAGGCTGAGCCTGGCAACTTCATACGATGCTGGGCAACAAAACCCTGTAGCAGGTCGTCCATACGACGCATAATCTCTTTATCGCCGTTGATTTTGTAAGGACCAAACTCTTCAATGGCGCGAATACCGACTTCTTTTACGTTACCCGCCACAATACCGGAGAACGCACGGCGCAGGTCGGCAGCCAGCACTTCAACAGGTTGATCCGGGTAAAGCTTCAGATTAGCCATATTCTCGTGAGACGGCTCAAACGGCATTTGCAAATCTGGCGCAATGCGCATTGACCAGTTAAAGCTGTAGGCATCGCCTGTATCACGGCGATTTTCTTTCACCAGCGGCATCGATTTTTTCATCTGACGAGCGACTTCAGCGGCGTCATCAATGATGATGCGGTAATGGCGGCGCGCGTTTTCACCCAGCGTATGCACGACAAACTCGTCCAGTACGCGGAAGTAGTCGGCGCTCTCTTTCGGGCCGGTGAGGATCAATGGTAAAACCTGATCTTTGTTGGCCGGGTTCATTAAAATTCCCAGCAAATAGAGCAACTCTTCTGCCGTACCCACACCGCCAGGGAAGATAATGATACCGTGAGCGATACGGACAAACGCTTCCAGACGTTTTTCGATATCTGGCATGATGATCAATTCGTTGACCAGCGGGTTAGGCGGTTCAGCGGCGATAATCGACGGCTCTGTCATACCAATAAAACGACTGTCTTTGTAACGCTGCTGCGCGTGTCCGACCGCAGCACCTTTCATCGGCGCTTCCATCGCTCCCGGACCACAGCCGGTGCAGATATTCAGCTCACGCAGGCCCAGCTGGTTTCCGACGCGACGGGCATACAAATACTCGTTTTCGTTAATTGAGTGACCGCCCCAGCAGACCACCATATTTGGCGCTTCACCCACATGCAGCGCGCGAGCGTTACGCAAGATGGAAAAGACCAGGTTAGTGATGTGGACGGAGTTGTCGAGATTCAGGTTGGGAAAACGAACGGTGTTATGGATTTGCCCGTAAACGAAGAGAATGTCACGCAGGACCGCGAACAAGTTGGCCTGCAAAGCGCGAATAATTCGCCCATCGACAAAAGCCTCTTCCGGGGGATTAATCAGTTCCAGCTTTACGCCGCGTTCACGGCGCAAGACGTTAATATCGAAATTTTCAAAACGAGACAGCAATTCTTTGCTGTTATCGGTCAAACTACCGGAGTTCAGTACGGCAAGTGAACAGTTGCGAAACAGTTGATAGAGGTCGCTGCTGGCGGTGCGTTTAAGCATATCCACTTCCAGCTGCGACAACATATCCATGGAGCCAAGCGGGCTAATATGTGTAATCAAGAAAAACTCCTTATGGGACGAATATCGTCATTCCCTTTGATTACAATAGCCCTGCCTGATGACCTTTCACAACCTTCTGCGTGAATCCAGCACGCAAAATTGAGAAAAAATTTATTGCCGAACCAGTCTTGTGGTCGATGGGACAAAATCGCTATTACTGCGCCACGGGTTAATGTCCAGACCGCCACGACGGGTATAACGTGCGTAAACGCTCAATTTTTCTGGCTGGCAGAAGCGTAACAGGTCATTAAAGATGCGTTCCACGCACTGTTCGTGGAACTCGTTGTGATGACGGAATGAGACCAGGTAACGCAGCAGTTTTTCTCTGTCAATTTGGCGTCCACGATACTGAATTTGGAGCGAACCCCAATCTGGTTGATGGGTGATCAGGCAGTTTGATTTCAGCAGGTGGCTGACAAGCGTCTCTTCCACTACTTTTTCACCACAGGTGGCATTCTCCAGATAGTCAGTAGTGAATTCATAGTTATCGATAGTGATATCCTGGTCATCAATGCAAGTGCCATTAAAATGACCTATCGGCTGGCCTTCCAGTTCATCAAGACGATATAACGCCACGCTAATCTTACCCTGAGCGCAAGTGCTTAAGTCGCGCTCCAGCGTCTGGCGCACCTCATCCCAGTTATTAAAACGCGTCTGGTTAAAACTGTTGAGATAGAGCTTAAAACTCTTCGACTCAATCAGATTTACGCTGGTGTAATCAAGTTCAACATGACCGACAGCGACCTGCGGCAAACCTTTCGCATTCAGCCAGGAAAGTTCATACAGCGTCCAGATATCCGTACCGTGAAAAGGCAGGTTATCCGCTTTCAGACCCAGCGGGTCGCGATTCAGGCTGCGTGGAACGCCTTGCAGTAGGCTGGCGTCATAGGTATCCCGGTAATCGGTTGATTTTCCAAGAGTCAGGCCCGCAAGTGCCTGATGGTTTGCATAAGAAGACATGTTTCACCGTCATAAACCAGATAAACTAAACGACAAGTGTATCTGGTTTAAGTGAAGAGAGAAATTAGTGGACGATTTGACCGCACAAGCCCTGAAAGATTTTACTGCACGCTACTGCGATGCGTGGCATGAAGAGCATAAAAGCTGGCCGTTAAGTGAGGAACTGTACGGTGTTCCTTCACCGTGCATTATTTCAACTACCGAAGATGCCGTATACTGGCAACCCCAGCCGTTTACCGGGGAACAAAATGTAAACGCGGTTGAACGCGCTTTTGATATTGTGATACAACCCACAATTCATACCTTTTATACGACTCAGTTTGCCGGGGATATGCACGCGCAGTTTGGCGATATCAAACTGACATTGCTGCAAACCTGGAGTGAAGACGACTTCCGTCGGGTGCAGGAAAATCTGATTGGTCATCTGGTGACTCAGAAAAGGCTAAAACTGCCGCCCACACTATTTATCGCGACGCTGGAAGAAGAGTTAGAGGTCATCTCGGTGTGTAATCTCTCCGGTGAAGTGTGCAAAGAGACGCTGGGAACACGTAAACGGACGCATTTAGCCTCAAATCTTGCGGAATTCCTTAATCAACTTAAGCCTCTTCTGTAATCCAAATACCCCATCTGGTTGTGAGAGATCTCTTACAGACTCTGTAGGAGATCGCCAGGAAATAAGCGAATACTTAAAAAGATAAGAATCGTTATTTTCATTTAAAATCAAAATGTTGATTGTTAATTCTTAACTTTCATATGAAATTTTCCTTAAGGCATTGTCTGTAAGCGCCTTGTAAGACTTCGCGAAAAAGACGATTCTATCTTCGTCGACAGGGAGTCAGACAACGAAGTGAACATCAGGATGATGACACTTCTGCAGGACACACCAGGATGGTGTTTCAGGGAAAGGCTTCTGGATGAAGCGAAGAGGATGACGCAGGACGCGTTAAAGGACACCTCCAGGATGGAGAATGAGAACCGGTCAGGATGATTCGGTGGGTCAGGAAGGCCAGGGACACTTCAGGATGAAGTATCACATCGGGGTGGTGTGAGCAGGAAGCAATAGTTCAGGATGAACGATTGGCCGCAAGGCCAGAGGAAAAGTTGTCAAGGATGAGCAGGGAGCAACAAAAGTAGCTGGAATGCTGCGAAACGAACCGGGAGCGCTGTGAATACAGTGCTCCCTTTTTTTATTCCTGCTATCCTTCGCGGCAGTTTTTCTTATTGAGGTTGCTTTATGACCACTCATGACCGCGTTCGTCTCCAGTTGCAGGCGCTTGAAGCGTTACTGCGTGAACATCAGCACTGGCGAAACGATGAACCCCAGCCGCATCAATTTAATAGTACCCAACCGTTCTTTATGGACACCATGGAACCACTGGAGTGGTTGCAGTGGGTGCTGATCCCGCGAATGCACGATTTGTTAGATAACAAACAGCCGTTACCGGGCGCTTTTGCCGTTGCACCCTATTATGAAATGGCGCTGGCGACGGACCATCCGCAACGCGCGCTTATTCTGGCTGAGCTGGAAAAACTGGATGCTCTTTTTGCGGATGATGCGAGCTAATGCTGGAAATACTCTATCAGGATGAATGGCTGGTTGCGGTAAATAAACCCTCCGGCTGGCTGGTTCACCGCAGCTGGCTGGATCGCGACGAGAAAGTAGTGGTCATGCAAACCGTGCGTGACCAGATAGGCCAGCATGTTTTTACTGCTCATCGTCTGGACCGACCCACTTCTGGTGTGTTGTTGATGGGATTATCCAGCGAGGCCGGACGGCTGCTGGCACAACAGTTTGAACAGCACCAAATCCAGAAACGTTACCATGCGATTGTGCGCGGCTGGTTGATGGAAGAAGCGGTGCTGGATTATCCACTGGTGGAAGAACTGGACAAAATCGCTGATAAATTTGCCCGCGAAGATAAAGGCCCGCAGCCAGCAGTGACGCATTATCGCGGTCTGGCGACCGTAGAAATGCCGGTAGCGACCGGACGTTACCCGACCACGCGCTACGGCCTGGTGGAACTGGAGCCGAAAACCGGACGCAAACATCAGCTTCGCCGACATCTTGCCCATTTGCGTCATCCGATTATTGGCGATAGCAAACATGGCGATTTACGCCAGAATCGCAGCGGTGCTGAGCATTTTGGCCTCCAGCGGTTAATGCTACATGCCAGTCAGTTGTCATTGACGCATCCTTTTACTGGCGAGCCGCTGACTATTCACGCGGGCCTGGACGACACCTGGATGCAGGCGTTATCACAATTTGGCTGGCGCGGTCTGCTTCCTGAAAATGAAAGGGTTGAGTTCAGTGCGCCATCGGGTCAGGATGGAGAGATAAGTTCCTAATCCAGGGAGAAAACGGTATGGCGGAAATTGGTATTTTTGTCGGCACCATGTACGGGAATTCACTGTTAGTGGCCGAAGAAGCGGAAGCGATTCTGACCGCGCAGGGCCACAAAGCAACGGTATTTGAAGATCCTGAATTAAGCGACTGGCTGCCCTATCAGGATAAGTATGTTCTGGTGGTTACGTCCACGACCGGGCAGGGCGACCTTCCTGATAGCATTGTGCCACTCTTTCAGGGAATCAAAGATAGTCTGGGCTTCCAGCCGAATCTGCGTTATGGCGTGATTGCGCTCGGCGACAGTAGTTATGTGAATTTCTGCAATGGCGGCAAACAGTTCGATGCCTTGTTGCAGGAACAGAGCGCTCAGCGGGTTGGCGAAATGCTGTTGATTGACGCCAGTGAGAACCCGGAACCGGAAACGGAATCAAATCCGTGGGTCGAACAGTGGGGCACGCTGTTGTCCTGATATGTTCAGCGAGCGGTAAATGTCGTTTTAGCGGTGCTGAATCGAATCTTTTCAGGCAAATGCCAGTAAAAACTGCTTCATAGCGCGGATTTTTACTGGCGTTTGCCTGGAGTCAAGCGATCCATTTCATACTCTTCTTTATTTCTTCGTTTTAACCCTTCCTTTCTTGTTCTTGTTTTCATTTCCGTGAAGTGGATTCCACCGTCCAGGGCTAATGCCAAAATCGGGCCTCATTGAACGCATTAATGTTGTGTTGTTGCACGGTGAGCCGCTATGGCGCGCTTTTTATACTGCTATTGCCAGATATAAACACGCGCCGTATTCGGCGAACGACCTATAAAAACGGCAAAAAACACCCTACGTCACCTCTGATTTCCTGGCGATGTCGCAGTCCAGAGTGAGCGTGGCTAACGCGAATTTTCAGGAGTGCAACAATGAGTTCTTTAAGTCAGGCTGCGAGCAGTGTGGAAAAACGCACAAATGCTCGTTACTGGATAGTGGTGATGTTGTTTATCGTCACATCCTTCAACTACGGCGACCGCGCTACGCTCTCTATCGCCGGTTCGGAAATGGCCAAAGATATCGGCCTTGATCCCGTGGGAATGGGCTATGTGTTCTCTGCTTTCTCATGGGCTTATGTTATCGGGCAGATCCCTGGTGGCTGGTTGCTGGACCGTTTTGGTTCAAAACGCGTCTACTTCTGGTCGATCTTTATCTGGTCGATGTTTACCTTGCTGCAAGGCTTCGTCGATATCTTTAGTGGATTCGGCATTATCGTTGCCCTGTTTACGCTGCGCTTCCTGGTCGGGCTTGCTGAAGCGCCATCTTTCCCCGGCAACAGTCGCATTGTTGCGGCCTGGTTTCCGGCGCAGGAAAGGGGAACGGCGGTGTCGATTTTTAACTCCGCTCAATACTTCGCAACGGTGATCTTCGCGCCGATTATGGGCTGGCTGACGCATGAAGTGGGCTGGTCACACGTCTTCTTCTTTATGGGCGGTCTGGGGATTGTCATCAGCTTTATCTGGTTGAAAGTCATCCACGAGCCAAATCAACATCCGGGGGTAAATAAGAAAGAGCTGGAGTACATCGCCGCGGGTGGTGCGCTGATCAATATGGATCAGCAAAACACCAAAGTTAAAGTGCCGTTCAGCGTGAAGTGGGGGCAGATCAAACAGCTGCTAGGGTCACGGATGATGATCGGCGTTTATATCGGTCAGTACTGTATCAACGCCCTGACTTACTTCTTTATTACCTGGTTCCCGGTTTATCTGGTGCAGGCACGCGGGATGTCGATTCTGAAAGCGGGCTTTGTGGCTTCCGTTCCGGCGGTTTGCGGTTTTATCGGCGGTGTGCTGGGTGGGATTATTTCCGACTGGCTGATGCGCCGCACGGGATCGCTGAACATTGCGCGTAAAACACCGATCGTAATGGGCATGTTGCTGTCGATGGTGATGGTGTTCTGCAACTACGTCAACGTTGAGTGGATGATCATCGGCTTTATGGCGCTGGCCTTCTTCGGTAAGGGCATCGGGGCGCTGGGTTGGGCAGTAATGGCAGATACCGCGCCAAAAGAGATCAGCGGTCTTTCCGGTGGCCTGTTCAACATGTTCGGTAACATTTCTGGCATCGTCACGCCAATCGCAATTGGTTATATCGTTGGCACGACTGGCTCGTTTAATGGGGCGCTGATTTATGTTGGTGTTCATGCCTTAATCGCGGTACTGAGCTACCTGGTGCTGGTGGGCGATATCAAGCGTATCGAGTTGAAACCTGTTGCGGAGCAATAAGATGGCGACACAATCCAGTCCTGTTATTACTGATATGAAAGTCATTCCGGTGGCCGGGCATGACAGCATGTTGCTTAATATTGGTGGGGCACATAACGCATATTTCACCCGCAATATTGTGGTACTCACCGATAACGCCGGGCATACCGGCATTGGTGAAGCGCCGGGCGGAGATGTGATTTATCAGACGCTTGTCGATGCTATTCCGATGGTTCTGGGCCAGGAAGTTGCGCGACTGAATAAAGTGGTCCAGCAGGTGCATAAAGGTAATCAGGCCGCCGATTTTGATACCTTCGGTAAAGGTGCCTGGACCTTTGAATTACGCGTTAACGCCGTGGCGGCGCTGGAAGCCGCTTTGCTTGACCTGCTAGGTAAGGCGCTGAATGTTCCGGTCTGCGAACTGTTAGGGCCAGGCAAGCAACGCGAGGCTATTACCGTCCTCGGTTATCTGTTTTATATCGGTGATCGGACCAAAACCGATCTTCCTTATGTGGAAAATACGCCGGGCAACCATGAGTGGTATCAGTTGCGGCATCAGAAAGCAATGAACAGCGAAGCCGTTGTGCGTCTGGCGGAAGCCTCACAGGATCGCTACGGCTTTAAAGATTTCAAACTTAAGGGCGGCGTGTTACCTGGCGAGCAAGAAATCGACACTGTTCGTGCATTGAAGAAACGCTTCCCGGATGCGCGGATTACCGCTGATCCCAACGGTGCATGGCTGCTTGATGAAGCCATTTCTTTATGCAAAGGGCTGAATGATGTTCTTACCTATGCCGAAGATCCATGCGGCGCAGAACAGGGCTTCTCCGGACGTGAAGTGATGGCGGAATTTCGACGGGCGACCGGCTTGCCCGTCGCGACTAACATGATCGCCACCAACTGGCGCGAAATGGGTCATGCGGTGATGCTCAATGCGGTAGATATTCCACTTGCCGATCCGCACTTCTGGACGCTTTCCGGTGCAGTCCGTGTGGCGCAGCTTTGCGACGACTGGGGGCTGACCTGGGGCTGCCATTCTAATAACCATTTCGATATCTCTCTGGCGATGTTTACCCATGTGGGCGCGGCGGCACCGGGTAATCCTACCGCTATCGATACCCACTGGATTTGGCAGGAGGGCGATTGTCGCCTGACCCAAAATCCGCTGGAGATTAAAAACGGAAAAATTGCCGTTCCTGATGCGCCCGGTCTGGGCGTGGAACTGGACTGGGAACAGGTACAAAAGGCACATGAGGCCTATAAACGTCTGCCTGGCGGTGCGCGTAACGACGCAGGTCCGATGCAGTACCTGATCCCCGGCTGGACCTTTGACCGTAAACGTCCCGTTTTCGGCCGTCATTGATTCTGAAAAAGGACATAAATATGAGTTCTCAATTTACGACGCCTGTTGTTACTGAAATGCAGGTTATCCCGGTGGCGGGTCATGACAGTATGCTGATGAATCTGAGTGGTGCACACGCACCGTTCTTTACGCGTAATATTGTGATTATCAAAGATAATTCTGGTCACACTGGCGTAGGGGAAATTCCCGGCGGCGAGAAAATCCGTAAAACGCTGGAAGATGCGATTCCGCTGGTGGTAGGTAAAACGCTGGGTGAATACAAAAACGTTCTGACGCTGGTGCGTAATACTTTTGCCGATCGTGATGCTGGTGGGCGCGGTTTGCAGACATTTGACCTACGTACCACTATTCATGTAGTTACCGGGATAGAAGCGGCAATGCTGGATCTGCTGGGGCAGCATCTGGGGGTAAACGTGGCATCGCTGCTGGGCGATGGTCAACAGCGTAGCGAAGTCGAAATGCTCGGTTATCTGTTCTTCGTCGGTAATCGCAAAGCCACGCCGCTGCCGTATCAAAGCCAGCCGGATGACTCATGCGACTGGTATCGCCTGCGTCATGAAGAAGCGATGACGCCGGATGCGGTGGTGCGCCTGGCGGAAGCGGCATATGAAAAATATGGCTTCAACGATTTCAAACTGAAGGGCGGTGTACTGGCCGGGGAAGAAGAGGCCGAGTCTATTGTGGCACTGGCGCAACGCTTCCCGCAGGCGCGTATTACGCTCGATCCTAACGGTGCCTGGTCGCTGAACGAAGCGATTAAAATCGGTAAATACCTGAAAGGTTCGCTGGCTTATGCAGAAGATCCGTGTGGTGCGGAGCAAGGTTTCTCCGGGCGTGAAGTGATGGCAGAGTTCCGTCGCGCGACAGGTCTACCGACTGCAACCAATATGATCGCCACCGACTGGCGGCAAATGGGCCATACGCTCTCCCTGCAATCCGTTGATATCCCGCTGGCGGATCCGCATTTCTGGACAATGCAAGGTTCGGTACGTGTGGCGCAAATGTGCCATGAATTTGGCCTGACCTGGGGTTCACACTCTAACAACCACTTCGATATTTCCCTGGCGATGTTTACCCATGTTGCCGCCGCTGCACCGGGTAAAATTACTGCTATTGATACGCACTGGATTTGGCAGGAAGGCAATCAGCGCCTGACCAAAGAACCGTTTGAGATCAAAGGCGGGCTGGTACAGGTGCCAGAAAAACCGGGGCTGGGTGTAGAAATCGATATGGATCAAGTGATGAAAGCCCATGAGCTGTATCAGAAACACGGGCTTGGCGCGCGTGACGATGCGATGGGAATGCAGTATCTGATTCCTGGCTGGACGTTCGATAACAAGCGCCCGTGCATGGTGCGTTAAGACAGAAAACCAAAACCGGCTCTATCTGGAGCCGGTTTGAGACTGATGCTAAACGCAAAATAGCCTGTTGTGCTATGTATCAGGTCTACATCATTTTTTAATTCATTGAATTTAATTGGTTTTGTAGGCCGGATAAGGCGTTAACGCCGCATCCGGCATAAACACAGGCACTTTGTCACCAATCTGAAACCAGCGTCATAAAAAGCCGATTGCTACTCGACAAGACATCCATTACCCGAGAATTTTGCTGGCTTCGCGCGCGACATTATCCATCTCGTCCAACAGTTCCAGCAGCTCCGGTTCCAAATCTTCTTCTTTAGTACCGCTACGTAGCTGTTGTTCGATCAGTTGGCAGAGATTCTTCATACGTGGCACACCGCTATAGCCGCAACTGCCATGCAGTTTATGAATCAAATCAACCAGGCCTTCCGGGTTTTCTCCAACCAGCTGTTCCTCAACTTTGTTGCGAACTTCAGGCAGGAAATCGAGTAACATTTGCAGCATATCGCGCGCTAAATCGGTTTTTCCTGCTGCCTGGCGTAGTGCCAGTTGCCAGTCGAGGGTCGCATTCGGGTTCACCACAATTTCGTTGACTTCGGGCGTCACGACGCGAGAGGAAATACCGCTGCCAGGCTTGTAGCGCAACAACAAATTATGCAATCGCTCTTCTTCAATCGGTTTCGCCAGATAATCGCTCATCCCTGCGCCAAGCAGCTTCTCTTTTTGCCCGGCCATTGCATGCGCCGTTACCGCGATAACCGGCGTTTGTTGCTGATGCGGGAGTTGGTGGATGAGTTCGCAGGCCCGAATGCCATCCATGTCCGGCATTTGAATATCCATTAAGATCAAATCGAACGGCATCTGTTTCGCCCGTTCAACCGCCTGATGCCCGCTATCGCAAAGTTCCACATGTTGCACCATATCTTCCAGCAATGCGCCGATAAGTTTCAGGTTAGCGGGGTTGTCATCAACCGCCATGACTGTCATTGCCAGCTTACTTTCATCGGTTACAGGCAAAAGCGTGTTTTGTTTGTGATGACAAAATTCCGTCAGGGCAGGCAACAGGCGTGTAGGTGTTAATGGTTTCAGCAGACACGCGCCGATACCATCTTGCTTGAGTTTTTCAGCATTGACTTGTGCATGGCAAGGAAGTGCCAGCATCAGGAAATCGGTCATCGATACCGCTTTCGCTAATCGCTCATGTTGCATTGTTAGCGGCTCGCGGAAGGTCACCGCGATGCCTAACAACATCATGTCGTAATGCGCGGGAGGCAGCGCGGAGAACGTTGGGCTATAAACCACTTCCAGCGGCGTTTCACTTAAAATATCCAGCGTGCATTGCGCTGCTGCGGAGTTTGGTTCGACATAGGCCAGGCGCTTACCTGCGAGGCACTGGGTGGATGGCCCTTCGATAATAATGTTCGGGTTCAGATCGAGATTAATGTGGAACCAGAAAGTTGAACCGCGATTCGGCTGGCTATGGAACGAAATATCGCCGCCCATTTCATTAACCAGTTTTTGTGTAATCACCAGCCCCAGCCCGGTGCCACCATGACGGCGGGAAATACTGGCATCAGCCTGTCGGAAGGCCTGGAATAAGCGCGATTGATCGCGTTCAGGAATACCAATGCCGGTATCCCGAATCTGCACTTCAATCTGCACTTTGGTATTACTCAGCGCACGTTTTTCTACCAGAATATCAATGTTGCCATTCTCGGTGAATTTAATTGCATTCCCCACCAGGTTAGTGATGATTTGCTGTAATCGCAGCGGGTCGCCGATCACGTTATCAGGCACGTCGCTTTTAATATTGAGCGTCAGTTCTAACCCTTTATCGTGAGAAGAATGTGCCAGCAGAGTAACGACTTCATCCAGCGTGCTGCGTAGTGGGAATGGAATACTTTCCAGAATCAGCTTACCTGCTTCCAGTTTCGAGAAGTCGAGAACATCATTAATAATTGCCAGCAAATTATTTGCCGAACGTTCAATCGTATTCAGGTGATCGCGCTGCGTTGGTGTTAATTCTGTTTTCAGCGTCAGGCGGGTAAAGCCAATAACACCATTCAGTGGTGTACGCAGCTCGTGTGACATATTTGCCAGAAACTCGGATTTAATACGCGCCGCTTCCTGGGCGCGCTTTTTCGCCAGATCTAACTCAACGTTCTGAATTTCCATCTGCTCCAGCGTTTCACGCAGATCGGACGTCGCCTGGTCGATATTGTGCTGCATCTCTTCGTGATAAGCAGCCAGCGACATTGCCATCGAGTTGATACCGTTTTTCAGCATATCCAGCTCGCCGAGCATAAATCCTTCCACCCGGCTGTCGAGTTGCCCGCGACGGATGCGGTCGACGGTATTCACCATGTTGCGAATCGGACCGGTTACATCGCGCATTAAGCGCCAGCCAAAAATAAGCGCAATACCGATACAAAACAGCATCATCACGCTGGAAATAAAGATCTCTTTATATTGCTGCAAGCGAACCGATTTAAGATCCAGCTCCAGCGCAATATATCCCAACATATTTTGACTATTTTTGGCATCGCTACTGGGCGATTCGTCGGGGGAGTAACTCTCAGAAATAATCGGCGTGCGGAGGATCATAATATCGCCGTCACGAGTGACAGTGAGCTGGCGAGGAAACGGCACGTTGCTGCCGAGCTGCATTGATGAGGGATCAAGATGAAAATTGGAGGTGACAAAGAGTCGGTTATTTTCATCATAAACCGAAATCGCGCGAACAATATCGGAATGGCGACGATGCAGTACGCTTATTAACTGACCGATAGATTCGCGATTTTGCAGGCTCATGCCATATTCAGTAGAAACTGCAAGCGGCTCAATAATGCTGGCACCGGCATCTTCCAGTTGACGCTGCAAGTCGTTATAGCGATGCACGACGAAAAAGATACTCAGCAATAAACCAATAAGGACGGTCGGTGCCAGGATCAGAATCATCATGCGTGCGCGCAGGCTGTAGTTGGTCATGGAGTTCCGTTATGGGACAATTAAGGTCACACTGTTAAATTGAGAAAGTCTCGCCAATGGCGCAATTCTACTCTGCAAAACGACGCACGACGACGCGTCAGATCATAACCGTTTCAGTCAACGACCTCGACTCTTTTGGTCAGGGCGTGGCGCGACATAACGGCAAAACGCTATTTATCCCCGGATTATTGCCGCAGGAAAACGCGGAAGTTACTGTTACTGAAGATAAAAAACAGTATGCCCGCGCTAAAGTCGTACGCCGGTTAAGCGATAGCCCGGAACGCGAAACGCCACGCTGTCCTCATTTTGGCGTATGCGGTGGCTGTCAGCAACAACACGCCAGCGTGGATTTACAGCAGCGAAGCAAAAGTGCGGCACTCGCCCGATTAATGAAACACGATGTCTCTGAAGTGATCGCCGATGTTCCCTGGGGCTATCGCCGTCGCGCGCGTTTAAGTCTGAACTACTTACCGAAAACACAGCAACTTCAGATGGGGTTTCGCAAAGCGGGCTCCAGTGACATTGTCGACGTCAAACAATGCCCCATTTTAGCGCCCCAACTTGAAGCATTGCTGCCCAAAGTCAGGGCATGTCTGGGCAGCTTACAAGCTATGCGCCATCTTGGTCATGTTGAACTGGTACAGGCAACCAGCGGCACGCTGATGATTTTGCGCCATACCGCACCGCTAAGTTCGGCAGATCGCGAAAAACTGGAACGCTTTTCGCATTCTGAAGGCCTGGATCTGTATCTCGCCCCCGATAGTGAGATACTCGAAACCGTCTCTGGTGAGATGCCCTGGTATGACTCAAACGGGTTGCGCTTAACTTTTAGCCCGCGCGATTTTATTCAGGTCAATGCGGGTGTGAACCAAAAAATGGTAGCGCGTGCGTTGGAATGGCTGGATGTGCAACCTGAAGATCGCGTACTGGATCTGTTCTGCGGTATGGGCAACTTTACACTGCCATTGGCGACACAAGCTGCCAGTGTGGTCGGTGTAGAAGGTGTTCCGGCGCTGGTGGAAAAAGGCCAGCAGAATGCGCGTCTTAATGGCTTACAGAATGTGACGTTTTATCACGAAAATCTTGAAGAAGATGTCACAAAGCAGCCGTGGGCGAAAAACGGCTTCGATAAAGTGTTGCTGGACCCGGCGCGAGCAGGTGCCGCAGGTGTTATGCAGCAAATTATAAAACTGGAACCTATTCGTATAGTTTATGTATCCTGTAACCCTGCAACGCTGGCTCGGGATAGCGAAGCGTTATTAAAAGCAGGATATACCATTGCGCGACTGGCGATGCTGGATATGTTCCCACACACGGGACATCTGGAATCGATGGTACTTTTCTCGCGCGTTAAATAGTTGCGATTTGCCGATTTCGGCAGGTCTGGTCCCTAAAGGAGAGGACGATGGTTGCGGTAAGAAGTGCACATATCAATAAGGCTGGTGAATTTGATCCGGAAAAATGGATCGCAAGTCTGGGTATTACCAGCCAGAAGTCGTGTGAGTGCTTAGCCGAAACCTGGGCGTATTGTCTGCAACAGACGCAGGGGCATCCGGATGCCAGTCTGTTATTGTGGCGTGGTGTTGAGATGGTGGAGATCCTCTCGACATTAAGTATGGACATTGACACGCTGCGGGCGGCGCTGCTTTTCCCTCTGGCGGATGCCAACGTAGTCAGCGAAGATGTGCTGCGTGAGAGCGTCGGTAAGTCGGTCGTTAACCTTATTCACGGCGTGCGTGATATGGCGGCGATCCGCCAGCTGAAAGCGACGCACACTGATTCTGTTTCCTCCGAACAGGTCGATAACGTTCGCCGGATGTTATTGGCGATGGTCGATGATTTTCGCTGCGTAGTCATCAAACTGGCGGAGCGTATTGCTCATCTGCGCGAAGTAAAAGATGCGCCGGAAGATGAACGTGTACTGGCGGCAAAAGAGTGTACCAACATCTACGCACCGCTGGCTAACCGTCTCGGAATCGGACAACTGAAATGGGAACTGGAAGATTACTGCTTCCGTTACCTCCATCCAACCGAATACAAACGAATTGCCAAACTGCTGCATGAACGGCGTCTCGACCGCGAACACTACATCGAAGAGTTCGTTGGTCATCTGCGCGCTGAGATGAAAGCTGAAGGCGTTAAAGCGGAAGTGTATGGTCGTCCGAAACACATCTACAGCATCTGGCGTAAAATGCAGAAAAAGAACCTCGCCTTTGATGAGCTGTTTGATGTGCGTGCGGTACGTATTGTCGCCGAGCGTTTACAGGATTGCTATGCCGCACTGGGGATAGTGCACACTCACTATCGCCACCTGCCGGATGAGTTTGACGATTACGTCGCTAACCCGAAACCAAACGGTTATCAGTCTATTCATACCGTGGTTCTGGGGCCGGGTGGAAAAACCGTTGAGATCCAAATCCGCACCAAACAGATGCATGAAGATGCAGAGTTGGGTGTTGCTGCGCACTGGAAATATAAAGAGGGCGCGGCTGCTGGCGGCGCACGTTCGGGACATGAAGACCGGATTGCCTGGCTGCGTAAACTGATTGCGTGGCAGGAAGAGATGGCTGATTCCGGCGAAATGCTCGACGAAGTACGTAGTCAGGTCTTTGACGACCGGGTGTACGTCTTTACGCCGAAAGGTGATGTCGTTGATTTGCCTGCGGGATCAACGCCGCTGGACTTCGCTTACCACATCCACAGTGATGTCGGACACCGCTGCATCGGGGCAAAAATTGGCGGGCGCATTGTGCCGTTCACCTACCAGCTGCAGATGGGCGACCAGATTGAAATTATCACCCAGAAACAGCCGAACCCCAGCCGTGACTGGTTAAACCCAAACCTCGGTTACGTCACAACCAGCCGTGGGCGTTCGAAAATTCACGCCTGGTTCCGTAAACAGGACCGTGACAAAAACATTCTGGCTGGGCGGCAAATCCTTGACGACGAGCTGGAACATCTGGGGATCAGCCTGAAAGAAGCAGAAAAACATCTGCTGCCGCGTTACAACTTCAATGATGTCGACGAGTTGCTGGCGGCGATTGGTGGCGGGGATATCCGTCTCAATCAGATGGTGAACTTCCTGCAATCGCAATTTAATAAGCCGAGTGCCGAAGAGCAGGACGCCGCCGCGCTGAAGCAACTTCAGCAAAAAAGCTACACGCCGCAAAACCGCAGTAAAGATAACGGTCGCGTGGTAGTCGAAGGTGTTGGCAACCTGATGCACCACATCGCGCGCTGCTGCCAGCCGATTCCTGGAGATGAGATTGTCGGCTTCATTACCCAGGGGCGCGGTATTTCAGTACACCGCGCCGATTGCGAACAACTGGCGGAACTGCGCTCCCATGCGCCAGAACGCATTGTTGACGCGGTATGGGGTGAGAGCTACTCCGCCGGATATTCGCTGGTGGTCCGCGTGGTAGCTAATGATCGTAGTGGGTTGTTACGTGATATCACGACCATTCTCGCCAACGAGAAGGTGAACGTGCTTGGCGTTGCCAGCCGTAGCGACACCAAACAGCAACTGGCGACCATCGACATGACCATTGAGATTTACAACCTGCAAGTGCTGGGGCGCGTGCTGGGTAAACTCAACCAGGTGCCGGATGTTATCGACGCGCGTCGGTTGCACGGGAGTTAGGCCGAAATTTGCTCGTATCTACAATGTAGATTGATATATACTGTATCTACATATGATAGCGGTTTGAGGAAAGGGTTATGATCCACAGTAGCGTAAAGCGTTGGGGAAATTCACCGGCGGTGCGGATCCCGGCTACGTTAATGCAGGCGCTCAATCTGAATATTGATGATGAAGTGAAGATTGACCTGGTGGATGGCAAATTAATTATTGAGCCAGTGCGTAAAGAGCCCGTATTTACGCTTGCTGAACTGGTCAACGACATCACGCCGGAAAACCTCCACGAGAATATCGACTGGGGAGAGCCGAAAGATAAGGAAGTCTGGTAATGGTAAGCCGATACGTACCCGATATGGGCGATCTGATTTGGGTTGATTTTGACCCGACAAAAGGTAGCGAGCAAGCTGGACATCGTCCAGCTGTTGTCCTGAGTCCTTTCATGTACAACAACAAAACAGGTATGTGTCTGTGTGTTCCTTGTACAACGCAATCAAAAGGATATCCGTTCGAAGTTGTTTTATCCGGTCAGGAACGTGATGGCGTAGCGTTAGCTGATCAGGTAAAAAGTATCGCCTGGCGGGCAAGAGGAGCAACGAAGAAAGGAACAGTTGCCCCAGAGGAATTACAACTCATTAAAGCCAAAATTAACGTACTGATTGGGTAGTGTTACTAACTCACTTCTATTCTGGTCACAGGTTTCCACCTGACAGACCCGCAATTTTCAGGACAATTCAATGAATCAAATCGACCGTTTGCTCACTATTATGCAGCGCCTGCGCGATCCGGAAAACGGCTGCCCGTGGGATAAAGAGCAGACATTTGCCACCATTGCGCCTTACACCCTTGAAGAAACCTACGAAGTGCTGGACGCCATCGCCCGTGAAGATTTTGACGATCTTCGCGGTGAACTGGGCGATCTGCTATTCCAGGTGGTGTTTTACGCGCAAATGGCTCAGGAAGAAGGGCGCTTTGACTTTAATGATATTTGCGCTGCTATTAGCGATAAATTAGAGCGTCGCCATCCGCATGTTTTTGCTGATAGTTCTGCCGAAAACAGTAGTGAAGTGCTTGCCCGTTGGGAGCAAATCAAAACCGAAGAGCGCGCGCAGAAAGCGCAGCATTCGGCGCTGGACGATATTCCTCGTAGTTTACCGGCTTTAATGCGTGCGCAAAAAATCCAGAAACGTTGCGCCAACGTTGGCTTCGATTGGACGACGCTTGGTCCGGTAGTCGATAAAGTCTACGAAGAGATCGACGAGGTGATGTACGAAGCGCGGCAGGCTGTTGTCGACCAGGCTAAACTGGAGGAGGAAATGGGGGACCTGCTGTTTGCCACGGTTAATCTGGCTCGCCATTTAGGGACGAAAGCAGAAATCGCATTGCAAAAAGCGAACGAAAAATTCGAGCGTCGTTTTCGCGAAGTGGAGCGTATTGTTGCCGCGCGTGGACTGGAAATGACAGGTGTTGACCTCGAAACAATGGAAGAAGTCTGGCAACAGGTAAAACGGCAGGAAATTGATCTCTAAGGGAATTACGCGGTCAAGCGCCATTTGTGTCATTTTTTAAATGACAAGCGCTTGATTTGCGTCAAAAACATTTACCCCAAAGGGGCTATTTTCTCACTCCTGATTTCAATAGTGCGCTGGCGAAGAGGAGGGATAATGAAAGTTTGTGGCACAGGTCATGTTCGGGTATACTGCTTTCCCGTCCTGGTTATTCCATCGTCTTTTCAACCTAACTTCTCAGGTTCAGCATGACAACGAACTATATTTTTGTGACCGGCGGGGTCGTATCCTCTCTGGGTAAAGGCATTGCCGCAGCCTCCCTCGCAGCCATTCTTGAAGCCCGTGGCCTCAATGTGACCATCATGAAACTGGATCCGTACATCAACGTCGATCCAGGTACTATGAGCCCAATCCAACACGGGGAAGTGTTCGTTACTGAAGACGGCGCTGAAACCGACCTGGACCTGGGGCACTACGAGCGTTTCATTCGTACCAAAATGAGCCGCCGCAACAACTTCACCACGGGTCGTATCTACTCTGACGTTCTGCGTAAAGAACGCCGCGGTGACTACCTCGGCGCAACCGTGCAGGTTATTCCGCACATCACTAACGCAATCAAAGAGCGCGTGCTGGAAGGTGGCGAAGGTCATGACGTAGTACTGGTAGAAATCGGCGGTACAGTAGGTGATATCGAATCCTTGCCGTTCCTCGAAGCGATTCGCCAGATGGCAGTTGAAATTGGCCGTGAGCACACTCTGTTTATGCACCTGACGCTGGTGCCGTACATGGCAGCGTCTGGTGAAGTCAAAACCAAACCGACTCAGCACTCTGTAAAAGAGCTGCTCTCCATCGGTATCCAGCCTGACATCCTGATTTGTCGTTCAGATCGCGCTGTTCCGGCGAACGAACGTGCGAAGATTGCATTGTTCTGTAATGTTCCGGAAAAAGCGGTTATTTCTCTGAAAGACGTCGATTCCATCTATAAAATTCCGGGCCTGTTGAAATCTCAGGGGCTGGACGATTATATTTGTAAACGATTCAGCTTAAACTGCCCGGAAGCGAATCTGTCCGAATGGGAACAGGTTATCTTCGAAGAAGCGAACCCGGTAAGTGAAGTCACCATCGGTATGGTCGGCAAGTACATTGAACTGCCGGATGCTTATAAATCAGTGATCGAAGCACTGAAACACGGTGGGCTGAAGAATCGTGTCAGCGTCAACATCAAACTGATCGATTCACAAGATGTTGAAACGCGCGGCGTTGAAATCCTTAAAGGTCTGGACGCAATCCTCGTACCTGGCGGTTTCGGCTATCGTGGCGTAGAAGGCATGATTACGACCGCGCGTTTTGCGCGTGAGAACAATATTCCTTATCTGGGCATTTGCCTGGGTATGCAGGTGGCGTTAATTGATTACGCTCGCCATGTTGCCAACATGGAGAACGCCAACTCTACGGAATTTGTGCCAGACTGTAAGTACCCGGTTGTGGCGCTGATTACCGAGTGGCGCGATGAAAACGGCAACGTTGAAGTTCGTAGCGAGAAGAGCGATCTCGGCGGTACCATGCGTCTCGGCGCACAGCAGTGCCAGTTGGTTGACGATAGCCTGGTTCGCCAGCTGTACAATGCGCCGACAATTGTTGAGCGTCATCGTCACCGTTACGAAGTCAACAACATGCTGTTGAAACAGATTGAAGATGCAGGTCTGCGCGTTGCGGGCCGTTCCGGGGATGATCAGTTGGTCGAGATCATCGAAGTTCCGAATCACCCGTGGTTCGTGGCTTGCCAGTTCCATCCGGAGTTTACTTCTACTCCACGTGATGGTCACCCGCTGTTTGCAGGCTTTGTGAAAGCCGCCAGCGAGTTCCAGAAACGTCAGGCGAAGTAAGTAAAAAAGTTAGAGCGGCAACGCGTACCCTGGGTACGCGTTGTTTGTCTGGAGTTTCAGTTTAACTAGTGACTTGAGGAAAACCTAATGTCCAAAATCGTAAAAATCATCGGTCGTGAAATCATCGACTCCCGTGGTAACCCGACTGTTGAAGCCGAAGTACATCTGGAGGGTGGTTTCGTCGGTATGGCAGCTGCTCCGTCAGGTGCTTCTACTGGTTCCCGTGAAGCTCTGGAACTGCGCGATGGCGACAAATCCCGTTTCCTGGGTAAAGGCGTAACCAAAGCTGTTGCTGCGGTAAACGGCCCGATCGCTCAGGCGCTGATTGGCAAAGATGCTAAAGATCAGGCTGGCATTGACAAGATCATGATCGACCTGGACGGCACCGAAAACAAATCCAAATTCGGCGCGAACGCAATCCTGGCTGTATCTCTGGCTAACGCCAAAGCTGCTGCAGCTGCTAAAGGTATGCCGCTGTACGAGCACATCGCTGAACTGAACGGTACTCCGGGCAAATACTCTATGCCGGTTCCGATGATGAACATCATCAACGGTGGTGAGCACGCTGACAACAACGTTGATATCCAGGAATTCATGATTCAGCCGGTTGGCGCGAAAACTGTGAAAGAAGCCATCCGCATGGGTTCTGAAGTTTTCCATCACCTGGCAAAAGTTCTGAAAGCGAAAGGCATGAACACTGCTGTTGGTGACGAAGGTGGCTATGCGCCGAACCTGGGTTCCAACGCTGAAGCTCTGGCTGTTATCGCTGAAGCTGTTAAAGCTGCTGGTTATGAACTGGGCAAAGACATCACTTTGGCGATGGACTGCGCAGCTTCTGAATTCTACAAAGATGGTAAATACGTTCTGGCTGGCGAAGGCAACAAAGCGTTCACCTCTGAAGAATTCACTCACTTCCTAGAAGAACTGACCAAACAGTACCCGATCGTTTCTATCGAAGACGGTCTGGACGAATCTGACTGGGACGGTTTCGCATACCAGACCAAAGTTCTGGGCGACAAAATCCAGCTGGTTGGTGACGACCTGTTCGTAACCAACACCAAGATCCTGAAAGAAGGTATCGAAAAAGGTATCGCTAACTCCATCCTGATCAAATTCAACCAGATCGGTTCTCTGACCGAAACTCTGGCTGCAATCAAGATGGCGAAAGATGCTGGCTACACTGCAGTTATCTCTCACCGTTCTGGCGAAACTGAAGACGCTACCATCGCTGACCTGGCTGTTGGTACTGCTGCAGGCCAGATCAAAACTGGTTCTATGAGCCGTTCTGACCGTGTTGCTAAATACAACCAGCTGATTCGTATCGAAGAAGCTCTGGGCGAAAAAGCACCGTACAACGGTCGTAAAGAGATCAAAGGCCAGGCATAAGACTGACTTTATCTGATTTAAAAATGCCAGCCTCCGGGCTGGCATTTTTTATGGTTGAGTTACCAGCGGCCGGATGCGCCGCCACCTCCAGAAGAACCGCCCCCGCCGCTAAATCCGCCGCTATCTGAGCCTCCAGCGGAACCGCTGTTGTCTGAATGATAACTTCTACCAGATGCTCTTTTCTGAAGTACACATAAACAGGTAAAGACCATAAATATGGTGAAAGTAAAAAAGAAGGAAAATACAGCAATGGAAAAAATTTTATCGGAGAACAGGAATAAATCTAAAAGATAGATTGCTGAAATACAGACTCCACTTTTACATGCGCGACAAAAATTACTGCCTTGATGAAAAAACCAGAAATGGAAGAACATCACTGCAAATACCCAAAAAATAGCAAAGTAATAATGATCACTGGAAGACGCTGATTCACTTTCTGAAGGATTAGTCGGATATTGGTGTTGTGAAGTGAGTTGGTTATTCAAAGCGTTTATAGCTAGCTCTAATCCCTTAGCTAATTTTTGTTGTTTAAATGCGGGTATCATGTTGCTACGGATGATATCTCCAGCCAGAGCATCGGTTACCTTTTCTTCCAGCCCATAACCTACCTGGATGCGGACAGTGCGATCCGACCAGGCAACAACGATCAGTATCCCATCATTACGTTTGGCATCTCCTAAACGCCAATTGTCAAAAACTCTTGTAGCATATTGTTCAATTGTCTCGTCTTTGGTTGTGGGAACAATTAATACGGCAATTTGCACTTGGGTATTATTGAAAATAGATTCTAACTTGTGCGTCAGTTCTTTCTTTTCTTGTGAGTTTAAGCTACTCGTAAGATCCGTAACTTGTTGCTGTAATTGTGGGACAATAGTTGGTTGGGCTGCAACAAAGGAACATACGAAAGTGAACATTAGTATGAAATAGCGCATTATAAATTTCTCATTAAATCTGGATAAATAAATTGACGGCGGCATCGGTAATTTTATATTCGTTATCATTAAAAACTAATACAGAAAAAAATAAATATAATTTTGGTGAATGTTTTGACATGATTAAATCCATTTTCTTTATTTTCTTCTGACATAATACGTTACTCCCTTTAATTATTAACGATATGTTTCGCATTTTTCTTTAAACCTGCCTGTAACAGAATGTTAATAAGACATGATTGTTGTGGCAGGATCTGCAATAATTAACAATTATCCACTTCACAGAGAATGCTATGCAGTACCCGATTAACGAGATGTTCCAGACCCTGCAAGGTGAGGGTTACTTTACCGGCGTTCCCGCCATTTTTATTCGTTTACAGGGATGCCCGGTTGGCTGTGCCTGGTGCGACACCAAACACACCTGGGAAAAGCTTGAGGATCGGGAAGTCTCCCTTTTCAGCATTCTGGCGAAGACCAAAGAGAGTGATAAGTGGGGGGCTGCGAGCAGTGAAGATTTGCTGGCTGTCATTGGTCGCCAGGGATACACCGCGCGGCATGTGGTGATTACGGGTGGTGAGCCTTGCATTCATGATTTGCTGCCACTGACTGATCTGCTCGAAAAGAACGGTTTTAGCTGCCAGATCGAAACCAGTGGTACTCATGAGGTACGCTGCACACCGAATACCTGGGTTACCGTATCGCCAAAGCTGAACATGCGCGGCGGCTATGAAGTGTTGTCACAGGCACTGGAGCGAGCCAACGAAATCAAGCATCCAGTGGGGCGCGTACGCGATATTGAAGCACTGGATGAACTACTGGCAACGCTGACCGATGATAAACCGCGAGTCATTGCACTGCAGCCGATTAGCCAAAAGGATGATGCCACACGTTTGTGCATTGAAACCTGCATTGCGCGTAATTGGCGTTTGTCGATGCAAACACATAAATATCTAAATATTGCCTGATTAAACATTTATAAGCGTTATAAATGGGTGGAACCTGTAAAGACTTCTACTCATTTATATTGTTTGTCGCCTCTGAAAACTCCTCCATTTTACCCATCCAGGGCTAATCATTAGCATTCTCTACAAATTCTGTGGCATTAATTTTTCGCTGGAGTGAAAATTATTGCGGTAAAGTTTGGTAGATTTTAGTTTGTATAGAGTTATTTTAAATATTTACCTTTTTAATCAATGGATTAAGTGCTCTTTAACATAATGGATGTGTTGTTTGTGTGATACTATAAAGTTGGTAGATTGTGACTGGCTTAAAAAATCATTAATTAATAATAGGTTATGTTTAGAGTGTTCCCCGCGCCAGCGGGGATAAACCGGAATCATGATTCCGGACGACGTGCTGGCGCGAGTGTTCCCCGCGCCAGCGGGGATAAACCGCCGCTGCGCTGGCGTCAGGCGTACCGGTGGTGGTGTTCCCCGCGCCAGCGGGGATAAACCGCTATTTTTACAGCGAGTTTTGCAACAAATTTTGTGTTCCCCGCGCCAGCGGGGATAAACCGAAATTAATTTTGAAACGGGTGTTGATGGTGAGGTGTTCCCCGCGCCAGCGGGGATAAACCGCGCCGCGCGGCGGGTGAGTCCGTGTTTTATACGTGTTCCCCGCGCCAGCGGGGATAAACCGTCGGTTTGCGCGTATTGTTGTTCGGGGTCTATGTGTTCCCCGCGCCAGCGGGGATAAACCGTAGGTAAATCACAGCTATTTGATAAGGGCGTGTGTGTTCCCCGCGCCAGCGGGGATAAACCGAGTCGAAATGAGGCGCGTGTTCTGGAGGATATGTGTTCCCCGCGCCAGCGGGGATAAACCTGTGTTTGCGGCATTAACGCTCACCAGCATTTCGTGTTCCCCGCGCCAGCGGGGATAAACCACCATATAACCCGTTATCTCTTTCTCAAGTTTTTATATTAGCAGTACTTGTAATAAGCAACATATCCACGTAACACCTCATGTTCAAAATAGTTCTCCATGCCAGAGAGGTTCACAATTATCGATACAAAAAATTAAATTTAATCAAAGTGTTATTTGTATGATTCTTAAATCGTTAAGAAATTTTAATCTATTATTTTTTTTAATATTGAATTAATGCCTGTTAATTTTTTCTTTAGAATAACAGTATATTTTTTAAGCTTGTTATTCATTGGTTAAGTAATAAATCTGGAAGTTTGTCTTTGTTTTGAGGCTAATGAGTGGTTTTACATAACCGCCTCTATACGCTGTTGATGAATAGTTCTTATGAATAAAGATATCCAGTTCATACTTTAAGTGAAAATTGATAAAGTGCGATTCGTATTGTCTTTTATTCTAAAGACATCGAGTGTAGTTAATATTCCTTGTAAAAACAGGGATAAACCGAACTAGTTAAAGTTTTTATTATGTTCCCTGCATCAGCGGGGATAAACCGGACTTGTTATCATTTTTTAAGTTGTCGAACTTATGTTCCCCGCGTCAGCGGGGATAACCATTCAGGTATGTTCAGGCCGGGCAGTTTCCCGCCCGGCCTTCCTCACTTACGCATTCGACCAGCTCTGGATCGAATCCACATTCCCCAATTCCCCATGCATCACTTCATACGATTTTTTCAGGATCACATCAGTATGTTTGGTTAGGTCTTTGAAAATGCCTTTATTCATCGCGTCGTAGCGTTTGGCATTGCTCTCAATCGGTATAAAGATATCTTTCACGCGAACCATGTTATCGACAGCCGTTGCGTAATCCGGGTATAGCCCCAGACCTACCGCTGTATTAATCGCTGCCCCCAGGCTTGCACAACCGTTAATGGCGTTACGTCGTGCCGGAAGGTTGAACACGTCGGCAAAAATCTGCATAAACAGATCGCTGTTCGAACCGCCGCCAGTAATGATCACATGCTTCGCAAAGTGATTCATTTCATTACACATATTGTCGTAATTGTTCTTCAGCGTCAGCGCCACGCTTTCCAGTATCGAACGATATATCCATGCGTAATCCATGCTGGAATCAAAGCCGATCATAATCCCGCGTTTGTACGGTTCCCACGGATTGGTCAGCCAGTCCAGCACCGTCATCAGACCATTACAGCCTGGCGGCACACAAGAAGCTTTTTTGTTGAGTAAATCTTCCGGTGAAAGATCCTGCGCCCTGGCATCCTGAATTAACGACTCGCCTAGCATGTCGCGCAGCCAGCTCACCGTCCACATGCCTTTGCGAATACCGTAACCTTCATACAGCAATGTTTGCGGAATAGAAGACATAATCGGCCAGTACGCTACTGGATCTTTCGGCAGTGCTTTGCCGTTCATCATCAATGCGATGTAAGTGCCAAGAGAAATTACCGCCGTTTCATCATCCAGTAATCCGGCCCCCAGAGCTTCTACCGGTTTATCACTGGTGGTACAAACAACCGGCAGTCCTGCCGGGAAATGTGTCGCCAGTGCGGCTTGTGGTGTGATATGTCCGAGGACGGTGCCAGGCATTTGCACATCAAACAGCATATGACGGGGGATATTAAACTTATCCATTACCGCAGCATCTTCGCTCCATGCCCAGCTCTTATAATCCACCGGCCACTGACCAAAATAGTTGGCGATATTGTCTTTAAACTCGCCGGTTAAGCGATGCGTCAGATAACCCGAAAAAGAGGTGACATATGCCACGTCAGGGTTAGTGTGTTCGTAAGGGCGTGTAACGCGTGCATCCTGCCAGCTAATCAACGGCGCAGCAGGCGTGCCATCGGCTTTCAATAACGCACGGCAGCAACGGATGGATCCCAGACCAATACCGACAATATCTTCTTTATTCCCGGCAAACTGACTCATCAAATCGTGACCGGCAAAACATAATGATGCCCATAAATCGTCGTCAGGATGTTCTGCAGTATCGGCATCTGGCGTGTGCATCGGCTGTAATAAGCCTTTGCCTTCGCAAACCACGTTACCTTCCAGATCGTACATCACCACTTTTGTGCTCTGACTTCCGCCATCAATCCCTATGATGTATTTTTTCGACATGATTTTTCTCCTGTAATTTTCCTGGCTTACTTGCTGCTAGCCATTGCGGGGGCGCTATCAGCAGTACGAATTTTTTGGAACAGCAAAAAGGTAAAGACAATCACCATGCCAAGCGCCGCCATGCCCATCAGCCACATATTGCGGTAGGCTTCTGCAGCGGGCAGGGTGTCTTGCCAGTGGCCGATAATTGGGTAAACGAAGACATCCGGCAGGAATCCAATCACCGAACAAATACCTACCGTGGTGCCCATAATGTAAGACGGTGTTCTCGCTTCGCCAGGGCAGGCCCAGTACAGCCCGCGTGAGGCGTAACAGGTGAATCCCAGCAGTAAAATCAGGCCAATCCCCATCGCGACCGATTGCGGGTTAGAGTTCGTGACGAGCAGGGCAGTTAACGTCAGCAGGCCGAGTACGGAAAGGATTTGGATCACGCGGGTAGGGGATTTCACTTTGCTGTAGGTGGTGATTATGCCGCCAAGTGGGCCGCACAGCGCGCGGAATATTTTGTTGATCACAATCCCCATGTAGCTCGCCGCCACCAGCGACATGCCATACATTTCGGTCAGATAGTTGGTGGAGTAACTCAGAATGGCGTAGATGGTGAAGACGCCAAAAATCACCATGCTGCAATACCAGGTGGTGCTGATACGCAAAACGGCCAGGATGTCGCTAAGCTGGAATGACTGTTTTTCTTCGTTATTGGCACTGCGCAGGTTGTTGTTATCGCTAACAAAAAACCAGCACAGAATCCCCAACAAGATGTAAACCACACTATAGATGATAATGACCGTTTTCAGGCTGGTGCTGTCATCCGGTGCAAAGCGAGAAAAGACCCACATGGTAAACACCGCCAGCGACATTACACCGACGCCGCGCAGCCCTTCCATCCAGCCCATAATTTTCCCTTGCTCGCTATGATCGCCAAGCAACGATGCAGCTTTAATCGACACCGACCACAGCATTAAAATCGTCGTTATCGCAAAGGCGATCTGAATACAGAGCATTACCCACAGCGGTGGATACGTTGCCATTAACAGACCCAGTAATCCGGTAATGATCATCGCGGAAGTAATCATTTTGCGGTGTGAAAATTTATCGGCAATAACGCCGCTGGGGGCATAAAGAATAATGGCCGCAATACCAAAGGTACTCATTATTAAACCTATCTCGGTATTGCTGAATCCCATAAATTTCGCCATGGGAATTTGATAAATATAACGTAAATAAGCCAGGTCGAAACTAACGCCGCCGCTAAAACTAATTATCGCGAGGGTTATCCAACGGCGATATGAGTTGTGTTGCATATCGTATTCCCATTTGTAATAGACAAAAAAAAAGAGAAAAGTAAGCCGCCCTTTCAGGTGGATTACTTTTCTCAGGTCTCTAGTAATTGAAATAATAAATAACATGGAAAGCAGAGGTGTTGTGTGAGAGTAATCACGCTTCTGCTTTTTAAAATTATTTGACAATACGAATATCACACTGTGATTACGATCACATTAGCAGTTATGCCCTTATGCTAAAAATTATCTCCAGTTACCAGAGATAATGAGAAAGGTAACTTCCCTCTCGCGGGGGAAGTTACCTTTCTTTTTTTTTGCCTTACGGAAATTGGAGCTAACTATGTCAATCGAATCTCTCAATGCGTTCTCAATGGATTTTTTCTCCCTGAAAGGTAAAACCGCAATTGTTACCGGTGGGAATAGCGGTTTAGGCCAGGCATTTGCCATGGCGTTGGCCAAAGCTGGCGCAAATATCTTTATTCCTAGTTTCGTCAAAGATAACGGCGAAACAAAGGAAATGATTGAAAAACAGGGTGTTGAGGTGGACTTCATGCAGGTGGATATCACCGCAGAAGGCGCGCCGCAGAAGATTATCGCTGCTTGCTGTGAGCGTTTCGGTACAGTTGATATTCTGGTTAACAATGCCGGTATTTGTAAGCTGAATAAGGTGCTGGACTTCGGTCGTGCCGACTGGGATCCGATGATTGATGTGAACCTGACCGCCGCATTCGAGTTAAGCTATGAAGCTGCAAAAATTATGATCCCGCAGAAAAGCGGCAAAATTATTAATATCTGTTCATTGTTCTCTTACTTAGGTGGACAATGGTCACCTGCATATTCTGCCACTAAACATGCTCTTGCCGGGTTCACCAAAGCTTATTGTGATGAACTAGGTCAATATAATATTCAGGTAAATGGTATCGCCCCTGGCTATTATGCAACAGATATTACGCTGGCGACACGCAGTAATCCAGAAACCAATCAGCGCGTTCTTGATCATATTCCGGCAAACCGTTGGGGCGATACTCAGGATTTAATGGGCGCAGCCGTATTCCTCGCAAGTCCGGCATCGAATTATGTCAACGGGCATTTATTAGTGGTTGATGGCGGTTATTTAGTGCGCTAACCCATAACGGTGGTTTCTGTTTTCTCTTATTAATGATTATTCCATTTTTATTATCAGGAAGGAATTACTATGTCTTTATCTCGCGCAGCGATTGTCGACCAGCTAAAGGAAATTGTTGGTGCAGATCGCGTAATTACCGATGAAACAGTATTAAAGAAAAACAGTATTGACCGTTTTCGTAAATTTCCGGATATTCATGGCATTTATACTTTGCCGATTCCGGCAGCGGTCGTAAAACTCGGTTCCACAGAGCAAGTATCCCGTGTGCTGAATTTTATGAATGCGCACAAAATTAACGGTGTGCCGCGTACCGGTGCTTCCGCCACCGAAGGTGGGCTGGAAACTGTTGTAGAAAACTCGGTGGTGCTCGACGGCTCCGCCATGAATCAAATCATTAATATTGATATTGAGAATATGCAGGCGACGGCGCAATGTGGTGTTCCGCTGGAAGTGCTGGAAAACGCGTTGCGTGAAAAAGGTTACACCACGGGGCATTCTCCGCAGTCAAAGCCGCTGGCGCAGATGGGCGGCCTGGTAGCAACCCGAAGTATCGGGCAGTTCTCCACACTCTACGGCGCAATCGAAGATATGGTCGTTGGTCTGGAAGCAGTATTGGCTGATGGCACCGTCACACGCATTAAAAACGTGCCACGCCGCGCGGCTGGCCCGGACATTCGTCACATCATCATCGGCAACGAAGGTGCATTGTGCTATATCACTGAAGTAACAGTGAAAATCTTTAAATTCACCCCGGAAAACAACCTCTTCTACGGCTATATCCTGGAAGACATGAAAACCGGCTTCAACATCCTGCGTGAAATCATGGTGGAAGGGTATCGTCCGTCAATCGCTCGTTTGTATGACGCTGAAGATGGCACCCAACACTTCACCCATTTTGCCGACGGAAAATGCGTGCTGATCTTTATGGCTGAAGGTAACCCTCGCATTGCGAAGGTGACGGGCGAAGGGATTGCGGAAATCGTTGCCCGCTACCCGCAATGCCAGCGCGTGGACAGCAAGCTGATCGAAACCTGGTTTAACAACCTGAACTGGGGACCGGATAAAGTGGCTGCCGAACGTGTGCAGATCCTCAAAACCGGCAACATGGGCTTTACCACCGAAGTATCCGGCTGCTGGAGCTGCATCCACGAAATCTACGAAAGCGTTATTAACCGTATTCGTACTGAGTTCCCGCACGCCGACGACATCACCATGCTGGGCGGTCATTCCTCTCATAGCTATCAGAACGGCACCAACATGTACTTCGTCTACGATTACAACGTCGTTGACTGTAAGCCGGAAGAGGAAATCGACAAGTACCACAATCCGCTCAACAAGATCATCTGTGAAGAAACCATTCGCCTCGGCGGTTCGATGGTGCACCACCACGGTATCGGTAAACATCGCGTCCACTGGAGCAAACTGGAACACGGCAGCGCGTGGGCGTTGCTGGAAGGGCTGAAAAAGCAGTTCGATCCTAATGGCATTATGAATACGGGTACTATCTATCCGATTGAAAAATAATGTGTCAGGCAGCGTTCCGCGATGACGGGGCGTTGCCTTTTCGGCTTCTCAGGCGAGAAGCCGTTCTTATTACCGGACAATGAAGGGGTAAAGATGAACACTTCACCGGTGCGAATGGATGATTTACCGCTTAACCGTTTTCACTGCCGCATTGCTGCGCTCACTTTCGGCGCACACCTGACCGACGGTTATGTTCTCGGCGTCATTGGTTACGCCATTATTCAGCTTACGCCCGCCATGCAACTGACGCCGTTTATGGCGGGAATGATCGGCGGCTCGGCGCTCCTTGGTTTGTTCCTTGGCAGCCTGGTTCTTGGGTGGATCTCCGACCATATTGGTCGGCAAAAAATCTTCACCTTCAGCTTTTTGCTGATTACGCTTGCTTCGTTTTTACAATTTTTTGCCACCACGCCAGAGCATCTTATTGGACTGCGCATTTTGATTGGCATTGGTCTGGGAGGCGATTATTCAGTAGGTCACACCTTGCTGGCTGAATTTTCCCCGCGCCGCCATCGCGGTATTTTGCTGGGCGCATTCAGCGTGGTGTGGACCGTAGGCTATGTGCTGGCAAGTATTGCCGGACATCACTTTATTTCCGAAAACCCGGAGGCCTGGCGCTGGCTACTGGCATCGGCAGCTCTGCCCGCGTTGTTGATTACGTTATTACGCTGGGGAACGCCAGAATCACCACGCTGGCTACTGCGCCAGGGGCGTTTTGCAGAAGCTCACGCTATCGTGCATCGCTATTTTGGTCCCCATGTTTTACTGGGCGATGAAGTGGTAACGGCGACCCATAAACACATCAAAACCTTGTTCTCTTCGCGTTACTGGCGGCGCACGGCGTTTAACAGCGTCTTCTTTGTCTGCCTCGTAATCCCATGGTTTGTGATTTATACCTGGCTGCCAACTATCGCCCAGACTATTGGTCTGGAAGATGCGCTGACTGCCAGCCTGATGCTTAATGCGTTGTTAATTGTGGGCGCGCTGCTGGGATTAGTTCTGACGCACCTGCTGGCACATCGCAAATTTTTGCTGGGAAGTTTTTTGCTGCTGGCGGCAACGCTGGTAGTCATGGCCTGTTTGCCTTCCGGCAGTTCATTAACGCTGCTGCTTTTTGTTCTCTTCAGCACCACCATTTCGGCAGTCAGTAATCTGGTGGGCATTTTGCCTGCGGAAAGTTTTCCTACTGACATTCGCTCGCTGGGCGTCGGTTTTGCCACTGCCATGAGTCGACTTGGCGCGGCGGTAAGTACTGGCCTGCTGCCGTGGGTGCTGGCGCAGTGGGGAATGCAAGTCACCTTATTGCTCCTGGCGACAGTGTTGTTGGTTGGTTTTGTTGTGACCTGGCTATGGGCACCAGAAACTAAAGCCCTCCCGCTGGTGGCGGCGGGAAATGTAGGAGGTGCGAATGAACATTCTGTTAGCGTTTAAAGCCGAACCGGATGCCGGAATGCTGGCGGAAAAAGAGTGGCAGGCGGCGGCTCAGGGTAAAAGCGGACCGGATATTTCGCTACTGCGAAGTTTACTCGGTGCTGATGAACAGGCCGCTGCCGCGCTGCTGTTGGCGCAGAGAAAAAACGGTACGCCGATGTCTTTAACCGCGTTGAGCATGGGGGATGAACGGGCATTGCACTGGCTGCGCTATCTCATGGCTCTTGGGTTTGAGGAAGCTGTATTGCTGGAGACGGCGGCAGATCTGCGCTTTGCGCCGGAATTTGTCGCTCGCCATATTGCCGAATGGCAGCATCAGAATCCGCTGGATCTGATAATTACCGGCTGCCAAAGCAGCGAAGGGCAGAATGGGCAAACGCCATTTTTGCTGGCGGAAATGCTGGGCTGGCCCTGCTTCACCCAGGTGGAGCGTTTCACTCTCGACGCGCTGTTTATCACCCTCGAACAGCGTACTGAACATGGGTTGCGTTGTTGCCGGGTTCGCTTGCCTGCGGTGATTGCCGTGCGTCAGTGCGGTGAAGTGGCCTTGCCAGTACCGGGAATGCGCCAGCGAATGGCTGCGGGGAAAGCAGAAATTATCCGTAAAACTGTTGCTGCCGAAATGCCAGCGATGCAGTGTCTGCAACTGGCAAGAGCAGAGCAACGACGCGGAGCGACGCTGATTGATGGGCAAACGGTAGCAGAAAAAGCTCAAAAGCTATGGCAGGACTATTTACGCCAAAGGATGCAGCCATGAATATCGCAATTGTGACAATAAATCAGGAGAATGCCGCAATAGCAAGCTGGCTGGCGGCGCAGGATTTCAGCGGTTGTACCCTGGCGCACTGGCAGATTGAACCTCAGCCTGTAGTGGCGGAACAGGTGCTGGATGCGTTGGTGGAACAGTGGCAGCGAACGCCTGCGGACGTTGTTCTCTTTCCGCCGGGAACGTTTGGCGATGAACTGTCGACCCGGCTGGCCTGGCGTTTACATGGTGCAAGCATCTGCCAGGTGACTTCGTTAGATATTCCAACCGTAAGCGTGCGCAAATCCCACTGGGGAAATGCGCTAACGGCGACGCTGCAAACAGAAAAACGCCACGTTGCCCTCTGGAATGCAACAACTGAACATTGTCCCGGGTGCGCTTCCGGACTGGCTGGTTAGCACAGAGGATCTGAAAAATGTTACCCGCGACCCATTAGCTGAGGCCAGACGGGTGCTGGTGGTGGGGCAGGGCGGAGAGGCAGATAACCAGGAAATCGCTATGCTGGCAGAAAAGCTGGGAGCCGAAGTGGGCTACAGTCGGGCGCGAGTGATGAACGGTGGCGTTGATGCTGAAAAAGTGATTGGTATTTCCGGACATCTGCTGGCACCTGAGGTGTGTATTGTTGTTGGCGCTTCTGGCGCAGCAGCGTTAATGGCGGGCGTACGCAATAGCAAGTTTGTGGTGGCGATTAATCATGACGCCAGCGCTGCGGTATTTTCACAGGCAGATGTTGGCGTGGTTGATGACTGGAAAGTGGTGCTGGAGGCACTGGTGACAAACATTCACGCAGATTGCCAATAACGTGTTGCCGGATGATCCTGCCTACGGTTCTGGCCTGGGGACTTGTAGGCCTGATAAGACGCGTCAAGCGTCGCATCAGGCGCTGAATGTCGGATGTGGCGTGCGGCCTACAAATCAAACCAAATTCAATTGGTTACGATTATCCCGTCAAAGTAATTTTTTCGCTAACGTCCAGACCCCGGTATTCGTGGTGGAAAGCGCCACGACACCCGCGTTAATCGCATTACGCGCATCTTCTTCATCGCACACCAGCCCACCGGCAATCAGCGGTTGGCGGATTTTCTCTGTCACCCAGCCCAGCACTTTGGGCATACAGCCTGGCAGGATCTCAATACAATCCGGATTCGATTGCGCAACTTGCTTATCAATGTTGTGAAACGAAATTGAATCAACAATAAACAGGCAATGAATACAGAAAAAACCTTCCGCTCTTGCCGCTTTCAACATTGAGGCTTTGGTACTGATAATGCCGTCCGCCTCGGTCACCAGTTTCAAAAACTGAATAACGACTTCTTTATTTGACGCGCCTTCCAGCAAATCAACATGAATAAAAGCATATTTCCCGGCGTTCTTAATCTTTTTAACGATATTACTGATGGTGCAGATATTGCCGTACAACACGGAAATAAATTGGCATTCAGAATCGATTGCCAGTTGCAGGCTGGCATTATCTTTAACGGCAGCAATCACCGGATTCTGGCGGAGCAGGTGTAAGAGGGGCATAAATTATCCTTATTATTTATCCAAAGCGGTAGGTGATGCCGAATCCGGAAGGCGGATAGCGCCACTGTTGTAGTGTTGATTCGTCGCACAGCAAACGGCAGGTGCCACACTCCAGGCAACTGCGATAGTCAATACGTAAGTCACCTTCCGGTGTGAGCGAAAAAAGACCTGCCGGACAGGCGTTAATCAACCGTTCTGCCGTCTGGCGCTCAACGGAGTCAGCCGGAACAATGTGCGGCGCATCAGCAACGCGCCAGAGATTACGGGCTACAGACATCGCAGACTCCTGATAACATCGCCCGCCAGATGCCACAGGCCGTGACGACGTAAATGATGCCAGAATAACTGGCGCAGCGGTGGAACAGGTTTATCACCCTGATCCCATAAATCGCGGGAAATATCTTGCATTAACGCAGGCCACGTACGGTACCATCCCGGGCGTTGCAAAAGCGCCGGAACATGCTGATAACGCTGTAGAACATCCCACAGCAGGCTGCGCTCTACGTTGTGATGATAAAGCGGAAACAGATTTTGCGGCTCGCGGTGCTAGCAGGCGCTTATCAGCGTTTGTGCCGCCGCCTGCGCGCCAGTCAGCGCCATATCCATGCCGCGCACGGAAATTCCGGTATTGACGCAACTGCGCAACGCATCGCCCACCAGCAGCCAGCCGTTACCGGCGTATTGCACCGGCATACTGTGCAAGCCACCTTCTGGCACCAGATGCGCACCATACTCCAGTGATTCCGTGTTTTTGATAAGCGGGCGCACTGCCGGATGCGCTTTAAAGCGAGTCAGCAGCTCGCTTGCCGGAACACGGCTTTGCGTAAGGGAAGAGAGCGGGCAAACAATCCCTAACGAGAGCGTTTGTTGATTAGTATAAAGAAATGCGCCGCCGGGTAAGTCATCACAGATCCTGCCGCTGAACAGCAACGCTGCGCCTTCGTTATTCTCCAGATGAAAACGTTCTTCAATAGCGGATGTTTCCAGCGACAGCACTTCTTTGATCCCCAACGCCATCGCTTCGCCAGCAGGACGAGTCACTAACCCGTGACGTTCAGCCAGGACGCTGTTGGCACCTTCTGCCAGCACCACATAACGGGCGCGGAGAATATCGTCACCACAAATAACGCCACAGACTCTGCCGTTTTCTTCATACAGTGCATCCACCGTCGCTCCGGGGATGCATTCGACACCTTCTTTTTCGGCTTCGGCAACCAGCCACGGATCGAATCGTGCACGTAATACACTCCAGGATTCACCGCCGGGCTGTAAGCTGGAAAACGTCGTTACGCCATCGGGCGTTAACAGGGAAAGGCTTTCGTGAGTGATGCGTCGTTCAAGAGGCGCGGTCAGATGAAATTGCGGGAGGAGTTCCGCGAGTGCATGGGTATATAACCGCCCGCCGGAAAGATTTTTGCTGCCGGGGATTTCAGCGCGTTCCAGTAACAAAACGGATAAACCCGCTCGCGCGCAGCGTAACGCGCAAGCGGTGCCTGCAATACCGGCACCAATAATAATAATGTCGCAGTCGTCTTCCATGTCATGCCCCAGATATCCAGAACACAACACCCTAACATAGCGTTACTTAAGGGAAATTGACCGCCGACACACTCTTATCATTCGCCGCGATAGATACAACCTGCGGTGCAGGTTTCTTTTACCATCACCGCACTTAACAGCGGCACAACGGGTTTAACCTGATCCCAAATCCATTTTGCTAAAACCTCGCTGGTTGGGTTTTCCAGACCTGGAATATCATTGAGATAATGGTGATCGAGGCGCTCGTAGGTTGGTTTAAACGCCGCTTTTAGTTCAGCGAAATCGATAATCCAGCCCGTATGCGGATCGACTTCCCCGGTAATTTCCAGTCGCACCATAAAGGAATGCCCGTGCAGGCGACCACATTTATGCCCTTCCGGGACGTGTGGTAAGCGGTGAGCGGCTTCGAAGGTGAAATCTTTAAATAACGTGGTGGACATCATAATTTCTCTACAGGACGATAAAACCGCCGTAGAGTACCGGAAAGGCTGTTTTTTCGCATTATCTAAAACGACTTTGTTGCGCAAAATCGCTGATTTATCTTAATGATTGGCTAAATTCATTTGTTTTTCATTAGGTTGGTTAATCTATTTTGTTGTTAAAGACTATTGCTAAAACAGGTTAGTCGATTTGGTTATTAGTTATCGCTATCCCGTCTTTAATCCACACCGTTTGCCCCGTTAACCTTACCTTCTCTTCTGTTTTATGGGCGCTGACAGGGCGCAGAAACAGCTTTGCTTACTGGAACATAACGACGCATGACGACACAGGTCCCACCTTCCGCGTTGCTTCCGTTGAACCCGGAGCAACTGGCACGCCTTCAGGCGGCCACGACCGATTTAACTCCCACCCAGCTTGCCTGGGTTTCTGGCTATTTCTGGGGCGTACTCAATCAGCAGCCTGCTGCGCTTGCAGCGACGCCAGCGCCAGCCGCAGAAATGCCGGGTATAACTATTATCTCCGCCTCGCAAACCGGCAATGCGCGCCGGGTTGCTGAAGCATTACGTGATGATTTATTAGCAGCAAAACTGAACGTTAAGCTGGTGAACGCGGGCGACTATAAATTCAAACAAATCGCCAGCGAAAAACTGCTCATCGTAGTGACGTCAACGCAAGGGGAAGGGGAACCGCCGGAAGAAGCCGTCGCGCTGCATAAGTTCCTGTTCTCCAAAAAAGCGCCAAAGCTGGAAAACACCGCGTTTGCCGTGTTTAGCCTCGGCGATAGCTCTTATGAATTTTTCTGCCAGTCCGGGAAAGATTTCGACAGCAAGCTGGCGGAACTGGGTGGTGAACGCCTGCTCGACCGTGTCGATGCCGATGTTGAATACCAGGCTGCTGCCAGCGAGTGGCGCGCCCGCGTGGTTGATGCGCTTAAATCGCGTGCGCCTGTCGCGGCACCTTCGCAATCCGTCGCTACTGGCGCGGTAAATGAAATCCACACCAGCCCGTACAGCAAAGACGCGCCGCTGGTGGCTAGCCTCTCTGTTAACCAGAAAATTACCGGGCGTAACTCTGAAAAAGACGTTCGCCATATCGAAATTGACTTAGGTGACTCGGGCCTGCGTTACCAGCCGGGTGACGCGCTGGGCGTCTGGTATCAGAACGATCCGGCACTGGTGAAAGAACTTGTCGAACTGCTGTGGCTGAAAGGCGATGAACCTGTCACCGTCGAGGGCAAAACGTTGCCTCTGAACGAAGCGCTACAGTGGCACTTCGAACTGACCGTCAACACCGCCAACATTGTTGAGAATTACGCCACGCTTACCCGCAGTGAAACACTGCTGCCGCTGGTGGGCGATAAAGCGAAGTTACAGCATTACGCCGCGACGACGCCGATTGTTGACATGGTGCGTTTCTCCCCGGCACAGCTTGATGCCGAAGCGCTAATTAATCTGCTGCGCCCGCTGACGCCGCGTCTCTATTCCATTGCCTCCTCGCAGGCGGAAGTCGAGAACGAAGTACACGTCACCGTTGGTGTGGTGCGTTACGACGTGGAAGGCCGCGCCCGTGCCGGTGGTGCCTCCAGCTTCCTCGCTGACCGCGTGGAAGAAGAGGGCGAAGTCCGCGTATTTATCGAACATAACGATAACTTCCGCCTGCCAGCCAATCCAGAAACCCCGGTGATTATGATTGGCCCAGGCACCGGCATCGCGCCGTTCCGCGCCTTTATGCAGCAACGTGCTGCCGATGAAGCGCCGGGAAAAAACTGGCTGTTCTTTGGCAACCCGCACTTTACGGAAGATTTCCTCTACCAGGTGGAGTGGCAGCGCTACGTCAAAGAGGGTGTGCTGACGCGGATCGATCTCGCCTGGTCGCGCGACCAAAAAGAAAAAGTTTACGTACAAGACAAACTGCGCGAACAGGGCGCGGAGCTGTGGCGCTGGATCAATGACGGTGCCCACATTTATGTCTGCGGTGACGCTAATCGCATGGCGAAAGACGTTGAGCAGGCACTTCTGGAAGTGATTGCCGAATTTGGTGGCATGGACACCGAAGCGGCGGATGAATTTTTAAGTGAGCTGCGCGTAGAGCGCCGTTATCAGCGAGATGTCTACTAATGAGCGAAAAACATCCAGGGCCTTTAGTGGTCGAAGGAAAACTGACAGACGCCGAGCGCATGAAGCTTGAAAGCAACTACCTGCGCGGCACCATTGCGGAAGATTTAAACGACGGTCTGACCGGCGGCTTTAAGGGCGACAACTTCCTGCTGATCCGCTTCCACGGCATGTATCAGCAGGATGACCGCGACATCCGCGCCGAACGTGCTGAACAGAAGCTGGAGCCGCGCCACGCGATGCTGTTGCGCTGCCGTCTGCCGGGTGGGGTGATTACCACTAAACAGTGGCAGGCGATAGACAAATTTGCCGGTGAAAACACCATCTATGGCAGCATTCGCCTGACCAACCGCCAGACGTTTCAGTTCCACGGCATTCTGAAAAAGAACGTCAAACCGGTGCACCAGATGCTGCACTCGGTTGGTCTTGATGCGCTGGCGACCGCTAACGACATGAACCGTAACGTACTCTGCACCTCGAACCCTTACGAGTCGCAGCTACACGCGGAAGCGTACGAGTGGGCGAAGAAGATTTCTGAGCATCTGCTGCCGCGTACCCGCGCGTATGCGGAGATCTGGCTCGACCAGGAAAAAGTCGCCACTACTGATGAAGAACCGATCCTCGGCCAGACCTACCTGCCGCGTAAATTCAAAACCACGGTAGTGATCCCGCCACAGAACGATATCGATCTGCACGCCAACGACATGAACTTCGTGGCGATCGCCGAAAACGGCAAGCTGGTGGGCTTTAACCTGTTGGTGGGCGGTGGGCTTTCCATCGAACACGGCAACAAGAAAACCTACGCCCGCACCGCGAGTGAGTTTGGCTATCTGCCGCTGGAGCATACGCTGGCGGTGGCCGAAGCCGTCGTGACAACTCAGCGTGACTGGGGTAACCGAACCGATCGTAAAAATGCCAAAACCAAATACACGCTGGAGCGCGTGGGGGTTGAGACGTTTAAAGCGGAAGTGGAGCGTCGCGCGGGGATCAAATTTGAACCGATCCGTCCATATGAGTTCACCGGACGAGGCGATCGTATTGGCTGGGTTAAGGGCATTGATGATAACTGGCACCTGACGCTGTTTATCGAAAATGGTCGCATCCTTGATTATCCGGCGCGTCCGCTGAAAACCGGCCTGCTGGAGATCGCGAAGATCCACAAAGGCGATTTCCGCATTACGGCGAACCAGAATCTGATCATCGCCGGTGTACCGGAAAGCGAGAAAGCGAAGATCGAGAAGATCGCCAAAGAGAGCGGGTTAATGAATGCCGTCACGCCGCAGCGTGAAAACTCAATGGCCTGCGTGTCATTCCCGACTTGCCCGCTGGCGATGGCGGAAGCGGAGCGTTTCCTGCCGTCTTTTATCGACAACATCGATAATTTAATGGCGAAACATGGTGTCAGCGATGAGCATATCGTGATGCGTGTAACAGGCTGCCCGAACGGTTGTGGTCGCGCGATGCTGGCGGAAGTGGGCCTGGTGGGTAAAGCGCCGGGTCGCTACAACCTGCATCTTGGCGGCAACCGCATTGGGACACGTATCCCTCGGATGTATAAAGAAAACATCACCGAGCCGGAAATCCTGGCGTCGCTTGATGAACTGATAGGGCGCTGGGCGAAAGAGCGCGAAGCGGGTGAAGGCTTCGGCGACTTTACGGTGCGTGCGGGCATCATTCGCCCGGTGCTCGATCCGGCGCGCGATTTGTGGGATTAACCATCAGCCCGGTCTTGTAGGCCTGATAAGACGCGTGAGCGTCGCATCAGGCAAGGCAAACAGTGAGGAATCTATGTCCAAACTCGATCTAAACGCCCTGAACGAACTGCCGAAGGTAGATCGCATTCTGGCGCTGGCGGAAACTAACGCCCAACTGGAAAAACTGGACGCTGAAGGCCGCGTAGCCTGGGCGCTGGATAATCTGCCCGGTGAATATGTGCTTTCTTCCAGCTTCGGCATTCAGGCGGCGGTGAGCCTGCATCTGGTGAATCAGATTCGGCCGGATATTCCAGTGATCCTCACCGATACCGGTTATCTGTTTCCGGAAACCTACCGCTTTATTGACGAGTTAACGGACAAACTCAAGCTCAACCTGAAAGTGTACCGTGCTACCGAAAGCGCAGCCTGGCAGGAAGCACGCTACGGAAAACTGTGGGAGCAGGGCGTTGAAGGCATTGAAAAGTACAATGACATCAACAAAGTCGAACCGATGAACCGGGCTCTGAAAGAACTGAATGCGCAAACCTGGTTTGCTGGCCTGCGCCGTGAACAATCCGGCAGTCGCGCCAATTTACCGGTGCTGGCAATTCAGCGTGGCGTATTTAAAGTGCTGCCGATTATCGACTGGGATAACCGAACTATTTATCAGTACCTGCAAAAACATGGCCTGAAATATCACCCATTATGGGATGAAGGATATTTATCGGTGGGCGATACCCATACAACCCGTAAATGGGAACCCGGCATGGCGGAAGAAGAAACGCGTTTCTTTGGCTTAAAAAGGGAATGTGGGTTACACGAAGGGTAAATATTGCCGGATAAATTAAACGCCTCTGTCAGAAATGATGGGGGCGTTTTTATTTTGCGAGCAGCATTCCGGCATTTAAAGGTGAACATCGCAGGGAAAATTAACAGGTATAGAATGGCGTTGGGTGCTTGAGGCTGTCTGGCGTTAAGCATTCGCGAGGTTCCAGATGGACAAAAGCCCCAGGCGATATTTCTATCAACCTGAGGCTTACGTTCGAACCCAAACAATTCGAATGTTAGTCTCTTCTTTGCAGGGAGGCAAGACATGTGTATATCACTGTAATTCGATATTTATGAGCAGCATCGAAAAATAGCCCGCTGATATCATCGATAATACTAAAAAAACAGGGAGGCTATTAATGGAACCTTTTAAATATATATGCCATTACTGGGGAAAATCCTCAAAAAGCTTGACGAAAGAAAATGATATTCATCTGTTAATTTATCATTGCCTTGATGTTGCTGCTGTTGCAGATTGCTGGTGGGATCAATCAGTCGTACTGCAAAATACTTTTTGCCGAAATGAAATGCTATCAAAACAGAGGGTGAAGGCCTGGCTGTTATTTTTCATTGCTCTTCATGATATTGGAAAGTTTGATATACGATTCCAATATAAATCAGCAGAAAGTTGGCTGAAATTAAATCCTGCAACGCCATCACTTAATGGTCCATCAACACAAATGTGCCGTAAATTTAATCATGGTGCAGCCGGTCTGTATTGGTTTAACCAGGATTCACTTTCAGAGCAATCTCTCGGGGATTTTTTCAGTTTTTTTGATGCCGCTCCTCATCCTTATGAGTCCTGGTTTCCATGGGTAGAGGCCGTTACAGGACATCATGGTTTTATATTACATTCCCAGGATCAAGATAAGTCGCGTTGGGAAATGCCAGCTTCTCTGGCATCTTATGCTGCGCAAGATAAACAGGCTCGTGAGGAGTGGATATCTGTACTGGAAGCATTATTTTTAACGCCAGCGGGGTTATCTATAAACGATATACCACCTGATTGTTCATCACTGTTAGCAGGTTTTTGCTCGCTTGCTGACTGGTTAGGCTCCTGGACTACAACGAATACCTTTCTGTTTAATGAGGATGCGCCTTCCGACATAAATGCTCTGAGAACGTATTTCCAGGACCGACAGCAGGATGCGAGCCGGGTATTGGAGTTGAGTGGACTTGTATCAAATAAGCGATGTTATGAAGGTGTTCATGCACTACTGGACAATGGCTATCAACCCAGACAATTACAGGTGTTAGTTGATGCTCTTCCAGTAGCTCCCGGGCTGACGGTAATAGAGGCACCTACAGGCTCCGGTAAAACGGAAACAGCGCTGGCCTATGCTTGGAAACTTATTGATCAACAAATTGCGGATAGTGTTATTTTTGCCCTCCCAACACAAGCTACCGCGAATGCTATGCTTACGAGAATGGAAGCGAGCGCGAGCCACTTATTTTCATCCCCAAATCTTATTCTTGCTCATGGCAATTCACGGTTTAACCACCTCTTTCAATCAATAAAATCACGCGCGATTACTGAACAGGGGCAAGAAGAAGCGTGGGTTCAGTGTTGTCAGTGGTTGTCACAAAGCAATAAGAAAGTGTTTCTTGGGCAAATCGGCGTTTGCACGATTGATCAGGTGTTGATATCGGTATTGCCAGTTAAACACCGCTTTATCCGTGGTTTGGGAATTGGTCGAAGTGTTTTAATTGTTGATGAAGTTCATGCTTACGACACCTATATGAACGGCTTGCTGGAGGCAGTGCTCAAGGCTCAGGCTGATGTGGGAGGGAGTGTTATTCTTCTTTCCGCAACCCTACCAATGAAACAAAAACAGAAACTTCTGGATACTTATGGTCTGCATACAGATCCAGTGGAAAATAACTCCGCATATCCACTCATTAACTGGCGAGGTGTGAATGGTGCGCAACGTTTTGATCTGCTAGCTCATCCAGAACAACTCCCGCCCCGCTTTTCGATTCAGCCAGAACCTATTTATTTAGCTGACATGTTACCTGACCTTACGATGTTAGAGCGAATGATCGCAGCGGCAAACGCGGGTGCACAAGTCTGTCTTATTTGCAATTTGGTTGACGTTGCACAAGTATGCTACCAACGGCTAAAGGAGCTAAATAACACGCAAGTAGATATAGATTTGTTTCATGCACGCTTTACGCTGAACGATCGTCGAGAAAAAGAGAATCGTGTTATTAGCGATTTCGGAAAAAATGGGGAGCGAAATGTTGGACGAATACTTGTCGCCACGCAAGTCGTGGAACAATCGCTCGACGTTGATTTTGATTGGTTAATTACCCAGCATTGTCCCGCAGATTTGCTTTTCCAACGATTGGGTCGTTTACATCGCCATCATCGCAAATATCGTCCCGCTGGTTTTGAGATTCCTGTTGCCACCATTTTGCTGCCTGATGGCGAGGGTTACGGACGACATGAGCATATTTATAGCAACGTTAGAGTCATGTGGCGGACGCAGCAACATATTGAGGAACTTAATGGAGCATCCTTATTTTTCCCTGATGCCTACCGGCAATGGCTGGATAGCATTTACGATGATGCTGAAATGGATGAGCCAGAATGGGTCATCAAAGGCATGGATAAGTTTGAAAGCGCTGAGTGTGAAAAGAGGTTCAAGGCTCGCAAGGTTCTGCAGTGGGCTGAAGAATATAGTTTGCAGGATAACGATGAAACCATTCTTGCGGTAACGAGGGATGGGGAAATGAGCCTGCCATTATTGCCTTATGTACAAACGTCTTCAGGTAAACAACTGCTCGATGGCCAGGTCTACGAGGACCTAAGTTATGAACAGCAGTATGAGGCGCTTGCACTTAATCGCGTCAATGTACCCTTCACCTGGAAACGTAGTTTTTCTGAAGTAGTAGATGAAGATGGGTTACTTTGGCTGGAAGGGAAACAGAATCAGGATGGATGGTTCTGGCAGGGTAACAGTATTGTTATTACCTACACTCGGGATGAAGGGATGACCAGAGTCATCCCTGCAAATCCCAAATAACTTCGGGAATGATTGGTATCAATGACGATAACAAGACCAATAACGGTTTATCCCTACTTAAGTAGGGAAGGTGCACAATGTACATCTTCTTTTAATTTCCCGGTATGAGATTTTATATTCGCAGTATGAATATTTTATGTAATAAAATTTATGGTAATTATTATAACTAAAAGTTTCTTTGATAATAAAACGAATAACTTGCAGATTTGAAATGCATGCATTATTGTCTTTAAACAATTCAACACATCTTAATATATGTATAGGTTAATTGTATTTAACCAATGAATATATTTTTGCAGTGAATGTGATTATTGAATTAATTACGCCGTATTTTTTCTTTGTTTTTACCGATAACGGAAGTGTGCCGACGTATAGAAATGCAGGAGAAATGTCGGAGCATATGAAGGAGAACAAATGAATTTGCTTATTGATAACTGGATCCCTGTACGCCCGCGAAACGGGGGGAAAGTCCAAATCATAAATCTGCAATCGCTATACTGCAGTAGAGATCAGTGGCGATTAAGTTTGCCCCGTGACGATATGGAACTGGCCGCTTTAGCACTGCTGGTTTGCATTGGGCAAATTATCGACCCGGCAAAAGATGACGTTGAATTTCGACATCGCATAATGAATCCGCTCACTGAAGATGAGTTTCATGAGCTGGCCCCCTGAAATACCAGACAGTAGATGTATCTTAAAATAAGAGATAGGCTTGGATATATGTCTAACACTAGTTCTAATTTTGAGATGGCTGGCGTTTTGTTAGGAAAAGAGGTGCGTAAACGTAAAACACCTCAGGAAAAAATCGCAATTATTCAACAGACTATGGAGCCGGGCATGACGGTGTCCCACGTGGCGCGTTTGCATGGAATTCAGCCCAGTCTGTTGTTTAAGTGGAAGAAACAATACCAGGAAGGAAGCCTCACTGCTGTGGCTGCCGGTGAAGACGTTGTTCCTGCTTCTGAACTGGCCGCTGCAATAAAGCAGATTAATCAGCTTCAGCGTTTACTGGGTAAGAAAACCATGGAAGTTGAGATCCTCAAAGAAGCGGTGGAGTATGCACAATCGCGAAAATGGATAGCGCATGTGCCCTTGTTACCTTCGGACAAGGAATAGCCCCGGTAAGCCGTGTTCTGGGCGTGTCACGTGCGCAGTTAACATTACGGATGAAGGCATCTGATAACAAGCCAGATAAACGGCGTCAGAGGCGCGATGAGGCTGCGGATGCAGAAGTCTTATCGCGCATCCTTGATATCATTGGCGATATGCCAGCATACGGGTATCGCCGTGTCTGGGCGATACTCAGGCGGCAGTCCCGAAATGAAGGACTACCGTTCGTGAATGCAAAGCGTGTTTACCGGATAATGAGCGAAAATAGTCTGTTGTTGTTACATGACAAACCATCACGACGGCAGCGGGAACATAAAGGCCGAATATCGGTGAAGGAAAGCGACCAGCGTTGGTGTTCCGATGGCTTTGAGTTCGGTTGCGATGATGGCGAAAAACTGCGTGTTACGTTCGTCCTGGACTGTTGCGATCGTGAAGCCATAGACTGGGCCGCAAGCACGGGAGGTTACGATAAAGCGACAGTGCAGGATGTGATGTTAGGAGCGATAGAAAAACGCTTTGGCGATAAAGTACCGGAACAGTCCATCCAGTGGCTGACAGATAACGGTTCAGCGTACAGAGCGCATGAAACACGGCAGTTCGCCAGAGAGCTGAATCTGAAGCCCTGCACAACGGCAATCAGTAGCCCTCAGAGTAATGGAATGGCAGAACGGTTCGTGAAAACGATGAAGGAAGACTACATCGCGTTCATGCCGAAACCGAATGTAAGAACGGCATTGCATAACCTTGCAGTGGCGATCGAGCATTACAATGAAAACCATCCGCATAGTGCGTTGGGTTATCGCTCTCCGCGAGAATATCGACGTCAGCGGGTAATGTTAACTTAAGATACAACCCCTGTCTGGAAATAAGGGGGCAAGAACACTGAAGATGAGTTTCAACAACTCATCGCGCCGTGGATAGATATGTTCTACCTTAATCACGCAGAACATCCCTTTATGCAGACCAAAGGTGTCAAAGCAAATGATGTGACTCCAATGGAAAAACTGTTGGCAGGGGTAAGCGGCGCGACGAATTGTGCTTTTGTCAATCAACCGGGTCAGGGTGAAGCATTATGTGGTGGATGCACTGCGATTGCGTTATTCAACCAGGCGAATCAGGCACCTGGTTTTGGTGGTGGCTTTAAAAGCGGTTTACGTGGAGGAACACCTATAACCACCTTCGTACGTGGGATCGATCTTCGCTCGACGGTGTTACTCAATGTCCTCACAATACCTCGTCTTCAAAAACAATTTCCCAATGAATCACATACGGAAAACCAACCTACCTGGGTTAAGCCTGTCAAACCCAATGAATCTGTGCCAGCTTCGTCAATTGGCTTTGTCCGCGGCTTATTCTGGCAACCTGCGCATATTGAATTATGCGATCCCATTGGGATTGGAAAATGTTCTTGCTGTGGACAGGAAAGCAATTTGCGTTATACCGGTTTTCTTAAGGAAAAATTTACCTTTACAGTTAATGGGCTATGGCCCCATCCGCATTCCCCTTGTCTGGTAACAGTCAAGAAAGGGGAGGTTGAGGAAAAATTTCTTGCTTTCACCACCTCCGCACCATCATGGACACAAATCAGCCGAGTTGTGGTAGATAAGATTATTCAAAATGAAAATGGAAATCGCGTGGCGGCGGTTGTGAATCAATTCAGAAATATTGCGCCGCAAAGTCCTCTTGAATTGATTATGGGGGGATATCGTAATAATCAAGCATCTATTCTTGAACGGCGTCATGATGTGTTGATGTTTAATCAGGGGTGGCAACAATACGGCAATGTGATAAACGAAATAGTTACTGTTGGTTTGGGATATAAAACAGCCTTACGCAAGGCGTTATATACCTTTGCAGAAGGGTTTAAAAATAAAGACTTTAAAGGGGCTGGAGTCTCTGTTCATGAGACTGCAGAAAGGCATTTCTATCGACAGAGTGAATTATTAATTCCCGATGTACTGGCGAATGTTAATTTTTCCCAGGCTGATGAGGTCATAGCTGATTTATGAGACAAACTTCATCAATTGTGTGAAATGTTATTTAATCAATCTGTAGCGCCCTATGCACATCATCCTAAATTAATAAGCACATTAGCGCTCGCCCGCGCCACGCTATACAAACATTTACGGGAGTTAAAACCGCAAGGAGGGCCATCAAATGGCTGATGAAATTGATGCAATGGCTTTATATCGAGCCTGGCAACAACTGGATAACGGAGCATGTGCGCAAATTAGACGTGTTTCAGAACCTGATGAATTACGCGATATCCCTGCGTTTTATAGGCTGGTGCAACCTTTTGGTTGGGAAAACCCACGTCACCAGCAGGCTCTTTTACGCATGGTGTTTTGCCTGAGCGCAGGAAAGAATGTCATCCGACATCAGGACAAAAAACCGGAGCAAACAACAGGTATCTCGTTGGGAAGAGCTTTAGCCAATAGTGGAAGAATTAACGAGCGCCGTATCTTTCAATTAATTCGGGCTGACAGAACAGCCGATATGGTCCAGTTACGTCGATTGCTTGCTCACGCCGAACCCGTACTTGACTGGCCATTAATGGCCAGGATGTTGACCTGGTGGGGAAAGCGCGAACGCCAGCAACTTCTGGAAGATTTTGTATTGACCACAAACAAAAATGCGTAAGGAAACCTTTCTATGTCTAACTTTATCAATATTCATGTTCTGATCTCTCACAGCCCTTCATGTCTGAACCGCGACGATATGAACATGCAGAAAGACGCTATTTTCGGCGGGAAAAGACGAGTAAGAATTTCAAGTCAAAGCCTTAAACGTGCGATGCGTAAAAGTGATTATTACGCACAAAATATTGGTGAATCCAGTCTCAGAACAATTCATCTTGCACAATTACGTGATGTTCTTCGGCAAAAACTTAGTGAACGTTTTGACCAAAAAATCATCGATAAGACATTAGCGCTGCTCTCCGGTAAATCAGTTGATGAAGCCGAAAAGATTTCTGCCGATGCGGTTACTCCCTGGGTTGTGGGGGAAATAGCCTGGTTCTGTGAGCAGGTTGCAAAAGCAGAGGCTGATAATCTGGATGATAAAAAGCTGCTCAAAGTTCTTAAGGAAGATATTGCCGCCATACGTGTGAATTTACAGCAGGGTGTTGATATTGCGCTTAGTGGAAGAATGGCAACCAGCGGCATGATGAGTGAGTTGGGAAAAGTTGATGGTGCAATGTCTATTGCGCACGCGATCACTACCCATCAGGTTGATTCTGATATTGACTGGTTCACCGCCGTAGATGATTTACAGGAACAAGGTTCTGCACATCTGGGAACACAGGAATTTTCATCGGGTGTTTTTTATCGTTATGCCAATATTAACCTCGCTCAACTTCAGGAAAATTTAGGCGGTGCCTCCAGGGAGCAGGCTCTGGAAATTGCAACCCATGTTGTTCATATGCTGGCAACAGAGGTCCCTGGAGCAAAACAGCGTACTTATGCCGCTTTTAACCCTGCGGATATGGTAATGGTTAATTTCTCCGATATGCCACTTTCTATGGCAAATGCTTTTGAAAAAGCGGTGAAAGCGAACGATGGCTTTTTGCAACCGTCTTTACAGGCGTTTAATCAATATTGGGATCGCGTTGCCAATGGATATGGTCTGAACGGAGCCGCTGCGCAATTCAGCTTGTCTGATGTAGACCCTATTACTGGCCAGGTACAGCAAATGCCTACTTTAGAACAGTTAAAGTCCTGGGTTCGTAATAATGGCGAGGCGTGAACATGAGATCTTATTTGATCTTGCGACTTGCTGGGCCAATGCAAGCCTGGGGGCAGCCGACCTTTGAAGGAACGCGACCTACCGGAAGATTTCCGACCCGAAGCGGGTTATTAGGGCTACTCGGGGCTTGTCTTGGGATCCAACGTGATGATACTTCTTCATTACAGGCGTTATCAGAGAGTGTGCAATTTGCAGTGCGCTGCGATGAACTCATTCTTGACGATCGTCGTGTGTCTGTAACGGGGTTGCGTGATTACCATACAGTCCTTGGAGCGCGAGAAGATTACCGTGGTTTGAAAAGTCATGAAACGATTCAAACATGGCGCGAATATTTATGTGATGCCTCCTTTACCGTCGCTCTCTGGTTAACACCACAGGCAACGATGGTTATGTCAGAACTTGAAAAAGCAGTATTAAAGCCTCGGTATACACCGTATCTGGGGCGGAGGAGTTGTCCGCTAACACAACCGCTTTTTCTCGGGACATGTCAGGCATCGGATCCTCAGAAGGTGCTATTAAATTATGAGCCCGTTGGCGGCGATATTTATAGTGAGGAATCAGTTGACGGGCATCATTTAAAATTTACGGTGCGCGACGAACCGATGATCACCTTGCCTCGACAATTTGCTTCCCGAGAATGGTATGTGATTAAAGGAGGTATGGATGTATCTCAGTAAAGTCATCATTGCCAGGGCCTGGAGCAGGGATCTTTACCAACTTCACCAGGGATTATGGCATTTATTTCCAAACAGACCGGATGCTGCTCGTGATTTTCTTTTTCATGTTGAGAAGCGAAACACACCAGAAGGCTGTCATGTTTTATTGCAGTCAGCGCAAATGCCTGTTTCAACTGCCGTTGCGACAGTCATTAAAACTAAACAGGTTGAATTTCAACTTCAGGTTGGTGTTCCACTCTATTTTCGGCTTCGGGCAAATCCGATAAAAACTATTCTCGACAATCAAAAACGCCTGGACAGTAAAGGGAATATAAAACGCTGTCGGGTTCCGTTAATAAAAGAAGCAGAACAAATCGCGTGGTTGCAGCGTAAATTGGGCAATGCCGCGCGCGTTGAAGATGTGCATCCCATATCGGAACGACCACAGTATTTTTCTGGTGATGGTAAAAGTGGAAAGATCCAAACGGTTTGCTTTGAAGGGGTGATCACCATCAACGACGCGCCAGCGTTAATAGATCTTGTACAGCAAGGTATTGGGCCAGCCAAATCGATGGGATGTGGCTTGCTATCCCTGGCTCCACTGTGATTAAGGTGTAATAAAATGACCTGGCTTCCTCTTAACCCCATTCCACTCAAAGATCGCGTCTCCATGATCTTTCTGCAATATGGGCAGATCGATGTAATCGATGGCGCGTTTGTACTTATCGACAAGACAGGGATCCGCACTCATATTCCTGTTGGCTCGGTTGCCTGCATCATGCTGGAGCCTGGTACACGGGTTTCGCATGCAGCTGTACGCTTGGCTGCGCAAGTTGGAACATTATTGGTATGGGTGGGGGAAGCGGGTGTTCGTGTTTATGCTTCTGGTCAGCCTGGTGGTGCGCGTTCAGATAAGCTGCTCTATCAGGCAAAACTTGCTCTGGATGAAGATTTGCGTCTGAAAGTGGTACGCAAAATGTTTGAACTACGGTTTGGCGAACCAGCGCCCGCCCGACGCTCCGTAGAACAACTCCGAGGTATAGAAGGCAGTCGCGTGCGGGCAACCTACGCACTTCTGGCGAAGCAATACGGCGTGACATGGAATGGACGTCGCTACGATCCGAAAGACTGGGAAAAGGGCGATACGGTCAACCAATGCATTAGCGCTGCAACTTCCTGTTTATACGGCGTAACTGAAGCGGCGATACTTGCAGCTGGTTATGCACCCGCTATTGGGTTTGTGCATACAGGAAAGCCTCTTTCCTTTGTTTACGATATTGCAGACATCATTAAATTTGACACTGTTGTACCGAAAGCTTTTGAGATAGCGCGTCGTAACCCTGGTGAGCCGGACCGGGAAGTCCGTTTGGCGTGCAGGGATATTTTTCGCAGTAGTAAAACATTAGCCAAATTGATTCCGCTTATAGAGGACGTGCTTGCTGCTGGAGAAATACAACCGCCGGCCCCACCTGAAGATGCACAGCCTGTTGCCATTCCGCTTCCCGTTTCTCTGGGAGATGCCGGACATCGGAGTAGCTGAGATGAGTATGTTGGTCGTGGTCACTGAAAATGTACCTCCGCGCTTACGAGGCAGATTAGCCATCTGGTTGTTGGAGGTACGTGCAGGGGTATATGTAGGTGATGTATCCGCAAAAATTCGTGAAATGATCTGGGAACAAATAGCTGGACTGGCGGAAGAAGGCAATGTAGTGATGGCATGGGCAACGAATACGGAATCGGGATTTGAGTTCCAGACATTTGGGGTAAACAGGCGTACCCCGGTAGATTTGGATGGTTTAAGGTTGGTATCTTTTTTACCTGTTTGAAAACAAAGAATTAGCTGATCTTTAATAATAAGGAAATGTTACATTAAGGTTGGTGGGTTGTTTTTATGGGAAAAAATGCTTTAAGAACAAATGTATACTTTTAGAGAGTTCCCCGCGCCAGCGGGGATAAACCGTTACCGCTCTACGCCGCCCCGCCAGCGCTGGTGAGTTCCCCGCGCCAGCGGGGATAAACCGAGCAGCCAGTGCCGGTAGTGCCTGGTGATGGTGAGTTCCCCGCGCCAGCGGGGATAAACCGGCCGGGTTAAGAAGGTGTATGGATGGCCCGGAGAGTTCCCCGCGCCAGCGGGGATAAACCGGGTTACGCCTGCACAGAGTACAATGCGTGGGGGAGTTCCCCGCGCCAGCGGGGATAAACCGCGGTGATGCGCGGTATCGATCAGCATCCGGCTGAGTTCCCCGCGCCAGCGGGGATAAACCGGCTCATTTCAAATGGTCAGGTCCGGTGGTTTTGAGTTCCCCGCGCCAGCGGGGATAAACCCTGATCACATCATGTTTATTCGCGGTCGTATTGGAGTTCCCCGCGCCAGCGGGGATAAACCGTACTGGAAAAAGCTGGCGACGGTGAGCGCAGCGAGTTCCCCGCGCCAGCGGGGATAAACCGATCCGCCGCCGGTTAACGCTGGACCAGTTCCGGAGTTCCCCGCGCCAGCGGGGATAAACCGGGCGAGTCCGTCAGCGGTGCGCCGCTGCAACAGAGTTCCCCGCGCCAGCGGGGATAAACCGATTTCATCAAAGCATTAAGGGATGGAATAAAGGAGTTCCCCGCGCCAGCGGGGATAAACCGTCATGAATATGGGGAAAACGAACAATCTGTTTGAGTTCCCCGCGCCAGCGGGGATAAACCGATGACCATTGGTGAACGCATCCGCTTTCGCCGGAGTTCCCCGCGCCAGCGGGGATAAACCGCCGACGTGGGGATTTACTGCCACGCATAAAAAGAGTTCCCCGC